>Ga0247611_10000078_pt1 | contig 185918 bp, 325 predicted proteins | sample 177DNAGHGhighgp2_FD_192422 | JGI IMG/M metagenome (GOLD analysis project Ga0247611, IMG submission 192422) | Sheep rumen microbial communities from Palmerston North, Manawatu-Wanganui, New Zealand - 1770 DNA GHGhigh gp2 | ecosystem: Host-associated > Mammals > Digestive system > Stomach >... | reverse complement strand
TGCAGTCCCCCGTGTTTGACTTGCAATACGGCTTCATGCTCAACAAGGTCATGCGTACCGCGTTGGACAACCCGATTATGCGCACGGTCACCATGATGCGCCAGCATATCACCGAACCCGGTGACTATTTCGACCATGTGACCGAGGTGGGCGAGTCCGGTGGCATCTATTTCTACACGGAACGAAGCGAGTTCATGGCGAAGGTGTACGAATACTTCACATCGGATGCTTACAAGGAAGATACCGACTATGCCCTTGCAATCGCGTACCGCAATGTCTCGGTGGATGCCCTGAACAAGGTCATCCGTCGCCGTAGATATCCGGGTGTCGAGGCCGAGTACGTGGAAGGCGAGGAACTCCGCATAGCCAGGGGCTACCGCAGGATGCTCAAATCCAACAAGCGCGGCAAGGTTCGCTATGAGGAAGAATCCGTGTACAGCATGGAAGAGCGCGTAAAGGTTCTCAATGTAATAGACATGCCCGACGGCGATCCGGAGTATCATATCGGCTGCTACAAGCTGACGGTTGTCAACTTCCGCGCACTGCCGGGACACCGCAAGCAGTGTACCGCCTATGTGGTCAAGCCGTCCGAGAAGGAGAAGCTGGACCTCTTGAAGGCCGACCTTGCCAAGGAATGCCGCGAGAGAGCCAAGGAACTGGGCCAGATGGGTCGTCACAAGTACACCAAGAAGGAAGCCTGGGAGCCCTACAACAAGCTCAAGAACCACTTCATGTATGTCGGGTACATCTATGCCATGACCGTCTATAAGGCCCAGGGTACTACCGTCCAGAACGCCTTCGTGGTCGAGCGCGACATGAATGTCTGTACCGATGTCATCTTGCGCAACAAGTTGAAATACACCGCGTTTACCCGTGCCGCCAAGGAGCTGCACGTTCTCGACTAGTTGCCAACTTGTTATGATTTTGCTACATTCCGGAAAAGAGGTAAAATATGATTACTCATGCGAAATGCGATAGAGTTGCGGATGTCGATAAATTCCTCAACAAGGCCGGCTTGAAGCCGAGCGAAGTGCAGATTACTCATGTCACGACGGGATACCAGTCATACTATATGGTATTCTTTGACGATCCTGAACTTACCCCGAAAAAGAAGACGAAAGTCAAGACCCCGGAGGTAACTTCTGAACCGGAAGTAAACACGGAAAGTGTATAATTTTGGTAACATGTTGGCAATTTGTTGAAAACATGCTACATTTATCTTAAAGTATTGTCCACCTAATATAAGGATGTTGGAACGATGTATAGTGATCGTGACGCTACCTAAGTATCAATATAGAATATATGGTATAGATTGTCAAGAACGTTTTACTGAAAACAATGTCCCGTGTGGGAATGCTTGTGTTAACAAACCTAAAAGGAACAAAATCATGACACTAAAATCCAAGGTCAAAATCATCACTCCCGGTTTCGCAAAGGAACTTCTCGAAAGAACCCAGGCTGCCGGTGTCCTCAACCGCAAGGCCAGTCCCAGGACGGTCGAAATCTACGCAAACGAAATGCGTTCCAACCGTTGGAAGCTGAACAGCGAATCCATCAAGTTGGACGAAAACGGCTACATCCTTGACGGCCAGCACCGTCTCATGGCATGTGTGCAGTCCGGTTGCTCCTTCCAGACCGTCGTGAACAGCGGTGTTGCCCGTGAAACTTTTGATACTATTGACTGTGGCCGTGTCCGCACCGGTACCCAGGTCCTGCAGATGTCCGGTGTCCAGTACCATACGGTCATCACCGGTATCATCAACGGCATGAACGAATTCCGCAGCTATGGCCACCTTGCCATCAAGGAACGCCGCATGACCCCGTCTGCGGTTCTCGCGGAATACAATTCTCGCCCGGCTGACTATGATGAAGCCGCCCGTGTCGCCATGAAGTGTATCGCGGAATCTCACGCAATGACCCCGAAGATGGTCGGTACCCTCTATTTCGCCCTTGTTCATGATGTTGGCGTGGGCAAGGCCCGTGCAGAGAAGTTCTTCGAACAGATCAACTCCTTCGACACTGCCGAAAATGCCGTTGTCGAGAAGATGCGCCGTTGGAATCTTGCCAACAAGGACAAGCGCATTTCCGAAAAGCTCCGTGTCGCTTACGTGATCCGTTCCTGGAACGCTTTCGTTGCCGGTGGCAAGACTCCTCGTTTCAGTGAACATGATGCTGATGAGATGCCCACTTTCAAGAAGAATGGTTAATTGTCAGTTAAACATTTGGTTGCCATAGAAACTGCCGGGACTTCGGTCCCGGTAGTTTTTGTTGCCAGCTGTAATACAAAATGCTACATTTCCGACATGGAATATCAGAAACTCTTAACATTCACCCGCCCGTCGGACAAGGAAATTGCCCAACGGTGGGAAAAGATTTTATTTAATTCCTGCTATGACAGGATTTCATCAAAACCGGATTTCAAACTCTACGAGGTAAAGAAATAATATGGGATTCAAGAACAATTTCTACATCGCTGCTTCTTCCGTCATGCTGATTGGCGAGGACGGCAAGCCTATGGGGGTCATGAGCCCCGGCAAGGCCAAGGCAATCGCGAATGACCGCGACCTGCCCCTGGTCTGCGTCAACCCGGCAGCGAACCCGCCGGTGTACCGCCTAGGCAACCCGCCGAAGGATGGAATCACCACGGCTACCGTGCGACTGATGGGCGAGAACGGCGAGCAGTTCGGTGTCATTTCCAGTGAGGAAGCCCGCAAGATTGCCGATGACCGTGGTCTTGACATCATTGTCGTGGCTCCCAACCAGGATCCGCAGGTGGCCAGACTTGGCGACCGCGGCAAGTACGAATATGAGCAGAAGAAAAAGAAGCGCGAAATGGAAAAGAAGAACCGTGCGGCAGCCAAGGCTACCGAAATCAAGGAACTCCGTTTCCCGTGCAACGGTGGCGATGCCGACCGTGAACGCATCCTGAACCAGGGTGACGAGTTCATGGAGCAGGGCCATCCGGTCAACTTCTGCATCCGTTTCCCCGGTCGCAAGGTGTCCCATTGCGATGATGTCATCGAGCGTACCAAGGAAGAAATGGGTAACGTATTGAAGCATGGCGCTATCGCGAAGATTAGTCGCGCCGGAAACAGTTTCACAATCTCCTGCATGCCTAAGAAATGATTATTGAAGCAACTAACAGATTTGTTTTTACCGAAGTGGCCCGCATGTTGAAGGAACAGTGCGGTGGCAAGCCCGAGTTTGCCGATACCGTGTTCATCCTCGGCCATGTGGACACCCGGTGCACCCTGGATGGGATGCGCAAGAAGTATCCCAACAAGAAGCTCGTCGTGTACCAGTTGGAACAGATGTACAACGGGTGCAAGTATGCCAACAAGCATGTGTTCGATTGGCTTGAAGGCGCCGATGAAATCTGGGACTATGACCTGGACAACATCGAGTGGCTTGCCAAGAAGGGTATCCAGGCGTCATTCCACCCGATGCGCTACGCAAGCACCCTGCGCGACGTTCCGAACATGGAAAAGGATGTTGATGTCCTGTTCTATGGCTACCTGACCGAGCGTAGGTCCAAGCTGCTTACTCAGATTGCCAATGCCGGATGCAACAAGTGGGCAACGACAATCACCATGGGCATTTCCGGTGAAAACTTGGCCAAATGGATCGGTCGCTCCAAGATTATCCTGAACATCCACGCATACGATAACAACAACCGTCAGGAACAGGTTCGCATGTTCTACCCGGTAATCAACGGGGCATGCGTCGTTTCCGAGCAGAGTGCCAGGAACTACCTTGACGGCTGTATTACCGAATGTCCGTTGAAGTACCTCCCGGAAACCATAGACAACATCCTCAAGAACGACATGTGGAAGAAGCTCGGGGACAATGCTGTCTATAACTTCATGAGGCGATAATGGAAACGAGAGAACTCTGGGACCACAGCGCGAAACTTATCTCTTTCGTCAATGACGGGGGAGATAAGCGGGTCGTAATCAACATGCCGGAACTCACGAAGGACTGGGGTTGGCGAAAGACACCCGATTGCTACCACATGCCGGCATTCAGTTCGGAAGAGAGGCTTCTCGCGTCAATCGGCATCAATATTGACGAGGAGAATATCTGTATCGACCGTGTTACGAATTTGCGGGAATACAGGGTGGCTGCCGTTGCCGAGATATATACGGTGTATTTCAGGACCGGCCACAAGAAATACAAGATTGCTGAGTATGTCCGGGCAGCCGGTCGTCCGTTGTATTACCTCACCTGCCTTTGGCGCCTGTCAATCGGTACCAATGTATATCTTCCTTCCTGGGGTTCCCCGCTGGAAACCAGGGTCTGCATCCGGTCCACGCAGCTCATGGATCTTGCCGATTGGGGATATTACCAGTTGTTCTGTTCGAACAAGGGGTGCCGACACCGCGACGTGGTTCGCAAGGCAAGAATTCCCAACCGCTACGAGAAGGGTGTGAAGCGGTTCAAGAAGTTCCTGAAATACACTCGTCTCGCCGTGGTCACGATGATGTACCGCGAAGAAGCGTTGAACAAGTGCGAGAAGAAGGACATACCCCAGGTTGACCGAGAGCTCTACCAGTTCTGGTGCAAGTGCCGGCAGTTTGTAAATGGAACTTTACGGAGTTATCTTTAGACAGGTGTTCCGCCGAATTGAACGAACATGTGGATGAAGAACCTCTGGTTGCATTCGGGACAGCGTAGATACATGCCGCGGATATTATCTTCCAACTGTGGCTGATGTTCCCGGATTGGGATGTCACAATAGGGACATTTCACGCTCTCTATTGCAGGTTCCAAACGCTTTATCTCACTGAACATCAAGTCGATAGTGCCATCGTCCTGGATTCGTACCAGGACGTTTGGATTTTGGTGCATGGTGGTAATGTACTCCACCAGTTTTTCCGGGTCCCTTATCTCCATTTTGATACCTGCAGGAAGCGGGTGAATGTTCCGGTAACTATTGCCGAGAACAGGATTGCCGGGATGAAGTGGGTAAACCCGCACAGGAACACCGACATAATAGCAAGCGCGATGATGTACCACCATACTGCCCTGCTGTTCCACGACCGGTCCTCCTGGTCATAGAATTGCAGGAACTCCATGGTCGTGAAGAACTCGCGCTTGATGAATATCCAGGCGAGCTCGATTACGTTTACATAGGGGTCGTTTTGAATCCTTACTATCATAATGCAAAACTATTTCAAAAAATACGATATTTTTGTCAAATTGCCACGCAACTTGTAAGATTTTTGCTATATTTCGGATATGACTGTTTCAAAGTGCATTCAACTTATCATGTATGGCCTCATTGCCGGATACGAACTGCCCCGCATGGCCTCCCGATTCAAACCCCCCAAGTTCCCCGAAAACGATGACCGTGATATTCCCCTCAGCCTGAGGGTACCTCTACGGGAGCCCGTTTTGCAGTGCAATCCGGGAAAGGAACTCGAAAACTCTTAATCAACCAACAAGAACGGAATACAAATGTCAAACGACGCATCTCCACGCGGAAAATTTTGGGACATCCTGACCTCGATTTCCAAGGACATTCCTAGGATTTCGACGGATTTCATCACCCCTGACGGGATAGACTACAAGAAACTCTTTAACCAGATAACGCATATCAATGCGAAGAAGCTGCTTCCGTTGGCCACTACCGGTACGGAATTGCTCCTTACCCTCTGGGAAAACAAGCCGAAGGACTCCTTCGGGGTGCAGGCAGTCTCCTCTGCCCGTAACGCCATCGCCCTCTACTCTGTGCTCGATGACATCTACATGAACATCATCCCGAGCACTTCCGTCGAGAACCGTGGCGACATCATGTTCTGGAAGGAAATTGCCAACCGCTTCAAGGTGGACATCCCGCTGTGCGACAACTATTCCACGACGGCTTCCGGTGTACTGCCGCTTTCCGACATCCTTATCTACCTCCTCTCCAAGGTGAAGGACCACGATGCGATTACCTACCAGCCGTCCGATGACGACTTCGTGTCCAAGGTGACCATCGAGCGTGTCGGGTTCATTGGCGAAGATCCGATTATGAACAGTGACGGCACCATCATCACGAAGGACAATATCACCACGCTTCTCCACTGCAAGTGCTATGACAGGCATGGCGAACTGGTTGAGGATGTCTATTACGCTATTTCCATGGATAACGAGCGCGACAGCGACATTCCCATCGCCGAACGCATGTCGATGGAATCCGCCCAGGCTTCTACCGGTGCCTCGTTCATCTCCAAGACGCTTATTGAGCATGCCGCATACTTGAAGGGCTATGCCGAATCGGAATACCGCACAATCGAGCATGCCATCATGGCAATCTATCGTCGTCTTGACTACCATAGGTACCACTTCTATGTGGACCAGAGCAAGATTATGGTTGCCAACAACGACAGTTTCTTCACCGGCGACAGCAATGATTGCTGGGTCCAGTCTGCCGAAATGACCAGGCTCCGTGCCGAATGTAAGCGCGTGTCCAGCCTGAACATGAAGCGTTCCTATGCGCTTGTCGGTCCTCCGGGTACCGGTAAGACCGGCATGTGTGAGCACCTGATGACTGAACTGTGCAATGACGGCTACACTCTCGTCCGTTGCTCCCTCGATCGCCGCATGATGGGCGTAATGCTCGGAAAGGTGCTCCTCACTACAAAGATGACATCCAAGTGTGCCATCCTGTTCGATGACCTTGACCAGCTTGACATCAAGCGCAAGGGTAGCGACAATGTGGGCGAGTTCCTGGAATTCTTCGCGGCCCTCAACAAGTCCGATGTGCCTATTATCCTGTTCTCCACGGTGAACAACCCGAAGAACGTGAACAGCACCATCATGGGCCGTCCGGAACGCATTGACGAAGTGGTGCCTATCAACACCCCGGATATCGGGATGACCAAGGAACTGCTCCGCCGCTATGGCAAGAAGAACGGCTATTCTATTGCCGATGATGTGCTGGAACAGGTTGGAGCCGAACTGGTTGAATTGAGCGCGTCCGTTGCCGACATCAAGAACCTCACGGTCATGATGAAGGTCAAGCATGATGCCAAGGAGACCTACAACTACGACGAGTTCAAGGTCGGTATCGAGACGTTGAAGCAATCCAGGGAAGTTGCCCGGAAGAACTTCTGTGTCGATGGCGATGAGGATTAGCGAAAGAGGCCGGTTGAACCGGCCTCATTTGCTTACCATGCTGCGATGACTTTCTTTTCAAGATATTTTTGTTCGAACTCGCGCTGTGCCGAGTCTTTTGGGTCTTCGTTCACCGATGCGATGATTACCGGGGACGGTTCTTCCTCGGTCATGGTGAACCCGGCATCCTTGAACTTGTTCACCAGGTCGATCTGGCTCTGGTACAGTTCATCGGGATTGATTGGCCCCTTCACGAAGTGGGCGAGCTGGTCGGTAAAGAAGCTGCGCTTCATGACATTGAGTTCGATGCTGCGCTGGTTGGTCGTAAGTGCGACCTTCTTGGCCTCTTCGAGCTTCACGTAGAAGCTGCGTTCAAGCGGGGTCATGTCGGAAATTTGCTTCAATTCGTCCAATGTTACCATAATTTGGTCCTTTGTTTGATTTTTACAGGTAGAAACTAGTATTTTTTACTATATTTTGAAAAACCCTTCAAGAGGTTAATATGCAAGAAGAAGAATTGATTAAGGTTCACGACCATATCGTTGGGTGGATCAGGGACTATTTCAAGACGACGGGTGGCAAGACCGCCATCCTGGGCATCTCCGGCGGTGCTGATTCCACCGTGGCTGCCAGGTTCTTGACGGAAGCCCTCGGCCCCGAAAACGTGATTGGTGTGTTCATGCCTTGCGGCTACCAGCCTGATATCCAGGATGCATACGATGCCGCGGCTGCTGCCGGTATCACCCGTACCTACGAGATTGACATCGGCGAAACCAATGCACACATGGCCAAGATTATTCCGGGATTCGCCAACTCGGAACAGGCCAAGCTGAACCTCCGTCCCCGTCTGCGTATGGCTACTCTCTATGCGGTCGCCCAGTCCGTGGATGAAAATGGACAGCCGAACAACGGGCGTGTTTGCTGCACTGGCAACCGTTGTGAATCCATTGTCGGCTACTGCACCCTCTGGGGAGACCTGGCGGGAGACTTTGCTCCGCTCGCAATTCTCACCAAGCGCGAAGTGTGCGAACTCGGCAAGTTCATGGGCCTTCCCGACCGTCTCGTTTTCAAGGCTCCTAGCGACGGCCTCACCGGAAAGACTGACGAGGAATCCCTCGGCATCACCTATGCCCAGATTGAGGACTACCTCGCCAACAAGCCTCTTGAACCGGAAGTTGCCAAGAAAATCACCGAGATGGCTGGTCGTAACCAGTTCAAGCGTGAAATCATCCGTATTCCGCACCCGTAGGAGAAACCATGCGGGAACCGCTGTACATGACCCTCAACCTGTCCGAAGATGGCCCCGATACCACCTTCTTCAAGCAGTTGTCCTATGACCATGTTCATCCCGTTGGACTGACTGACCATAAGCATATATGGGATTTCTTGTCCCTGGTTGAACATAGGTACGTGGGCGGGCTGTACCTGCCGGAACCCAAATTGGCTGCGGATGCTGCAGGGTGGCAAGGCTTCACCAAGACGCCTACCGGATTTGCCGACACGATCTTCTGGAACAAGGAGATTGGGGTAGTGTGCGGTAACGATTCGGCCTACGATATGCTGGTCGATACCATTATGCCGTTCCTGTTCGGGAAGTCTGACGTGATGGCTGCCGTCCTCGGCACCGGGCGCATGGCGAAGGCTGCCGCAATGGCCCTCTACCCAGTGTGCATCTACCTGAACCTGGTAAGCCGTGGCGAGTCCGATACCGCAGTCGATATCGAGCTTGCCATTGACTCCATCGCTGAACAGGTAGGAAAGGTCACATGCGCTGTCGAGGGCACTACCTACGAGGCGGTCGCATTCGAACCGATGGATATCATCGTGAACGCCACCCCAATCCCGATGTGTGGTCTTATCCCCGGATTTGAGCCGAAACCCGGACAGTTGCTGATTGACCTGCCGGTGGATACCAGGTTCAAGATGGGCCTGTGCGCGAAGGTCATCGACCGCTGGTGCCCATCCGACCGGGCGGAACAGCTCAAACGTCTGGGAAAGGCTATCAGAAGTGAAAGTTGCCATACCTAAGCCAAAATGCTACATTATGTGCATGAGTAGAATTAAGAAAGTTGCACATATCCTCAATCTGGTCCTGATTGGTGCCAGACTGGCCAGGGCGATCCTTCAAGCCTATAAACTTCAGACATGCAGAGACCGCCCTTCCATCCGCCATTTCCGTGTCCCCCGCCAGAAGAAAGGTACGGGGTCGCCAAGATAGTCGATTACATCGACACCCCTGACGAGACCGGACGCATCGTCCTGTACGCGGACGGCACCCGTGGCTACATCGCCAACGGGTTTATCCCGGATGGTTTCGACACGCCGCACAACGGTCCCCGTTATTCCCCGTTCTCCAGTGGCGCCAGGGGCGACATTTCCGGCAGCGAGGGCATGGATGCACCCAATTTCTGGTTCAATAATTCGGACAACGGTGCAAGTTTTTAGCATTTTATAATAATTTTGATAAAAATAATGCTATATTTTCCAATATAGTCAAAGGAAGTTTTTACCATGGCAGAATTAAAGGAAAGTTTGCCCGAGGATTTCCGCGACGGTTACGTCGTTGTCCCGGATTTCAAATCAACTACACCAGGTATTACCAATGTAATACGCGGTGACATGACCGATGACGAATGGAAGACCTGGCTACGGGTATCCCGCATGCGCGATATAAAGCGTCTGCTCGCCAAGGAAGGCGGAAAGTCCGGTCTTTCTCTGATCATCTACAAGTACCTTACCGACAAGGGGATAGCCACATGTCGAATTGGAATGGAACGGCCTATCATCTAAGCGAAGCCGATGTGAGTTCGGCCTTCAATGCAATATGTTCTTCCGAGCTCGTGCAGCTCCGTACGGAACATTGTGCCCGTCTTGCCATGGAAACCCGTATCGAAATACGGGATGGCCTGTCCGTCAATGCCTTCGCATCTAGGCTGAGTGACGAGGAAATCAAGGCACAGATTCCCAAGGATCCGGAAAAGGCCAAGGGTTTCATTCCCCATAAGTACCGGATTGTCATCCTGCAGGGCATGCTTGACTGGCTAAGCGCACTGGCAGTGGTGATTGCCATCCTCGACCGTACCGGAAGCGCCCGCAAGGCCCGTGCCATGCTCAAATGGATGCGCAAAGCGGCGACAATGGGCTGCGTTGGTTCCGACCTCCTGCTCAGGATGTGGGACAAGTTCCATCTTGAAGAAGATAGTGTCCAGGAGGAAGTCGCCCGCATGTACGCGAAGACTATCCTCATGGCTGTAATGGCCCACGAATGCGGACATATCTGTCTTGGCCACCTGTACTACAAGGGACAGGGCATGCATTGCAGCATCAACCGCAACGATGAACGCCAGGCCGACTCCTGGGCATCCGCCGTACTGCAATCCTGCTGCCTCGGTGCGCAGGGTGCCGTTGCCGCTGTAATGATGGTCATCGGCCTTAACTGGGCGCACAAGATTAGCGAGGAAGAACTCCGGTTCAGTACGCACCCGATGCACATGGAACGCCTGGAACACATGATCCAGACCTTCGATGCAATGTTCACGGTGTCGCACATTACCAAGAAGCAGCTGTTGGAGCTCGTACCGTGAAACTAGATGCCGATGAAACAGAACTCGCGGTGAAGGTCACCGACTTCACGGTCCAGTACATCTTGAAGGACTTGAAGTATGACATGCCGCAGCCGCAGCCTACCAGGCACTATTCCGCCCGTATCCGGGTGCTCGTCCCGTCGATTATCATTCCATACATTCCCACTTTCATCAAGAACCTTTCCGTTGCCGAAGATGCCGTGAATGGAAAGGACACCTGCCCGTTCCCGTACAACCTCCCGAAGGATGTTGCGGCTGCGTGGAAGGCCTGGCTGAAGGAGGAATATCCGGATTTCATCATCGAGGAAGAGCCCATACCGGGCATGCCCAAGAAGAAGCGCCGCAAGATGGATTCCGACGAAATTGCCGCTGCCGTAATCAGTTGCACTCTCGAAGATACCTTGAAGGACGCGCTTGAAGAATGCTGGGACACCGTTCTTGGACCCAAGTACAAGAATGCAATCCCGGTTGCGCCGGAAGGATACAAGGTGGCTTGCCGGTACATCCACTTACTGAAATGGACCCCCGAATTATAGGTTTCCAATGTTTGATTTCTTTGAAAAGACGAGCGTGTTCAACAAAATCACCTTTGATGATGATTGGCACAGCTACACCCTGAACGGGCAGAAGACCGTATCGGTGACCAAGGTTACCGGCTCGGTGACCCCGCCGTTCATCGAGAAGAAGGTGGCGTTGCAGTCCGCCAAGAAGCAGAAGGTAAATGCCGACGCTTTGCTCCTGCAGTGGAAGCGGAACAACCTCATCTCCCGTGCCAAGGGTTCCGCAGTGCACAAGTACATCGAGACCACCCTGGCCAACAAGGTGCAGCCGTATCCCAAGGATATCGTGTTCAACGAATTTGCCAAGGATTTCAAGAAGTACCCCGGTCTCCAGGCGATTATGCCGGGCGATCCTGTCAAGCCGTTGTATTCTGCCATCATACCGAAGGTTAGGCAGTTCATCAACGACATCGAGGGCAAGATGCACCGCGTGCGTTCCGAACTTGTAATCGGCAGTCCGAAGTACAATGTGTGTGGGATGATTGACCAGATTTTCTACAACGTGAAGTCAGGCGGCTTCGAGATTTGGGACTGGAAGACCAACTCCGAATTCGATACCCGTTCGGACTTCAACCTGGAACCCCCATGCTCTCATCTGGACAAGTGCAAGCTCACCGAGTATTCGTTGCAGTTGCACTGCTACAAGCGCATCTTTGAAGAAGAGACCGGAATTCCAATCAAGAACCTGTACCTGTGCTGGTTCAGTGAACTTGAACCGACATACAAGGTGTTCAAGTGCAAGGACCTGGCTAGCGAGGCGGCATACCTGTTGCAGAATGCCCCTGCCCTGATTGCCCGCGCGGAGGAAAACAAGGAACGTCTCACGAAGGCATTTGAAGCCGAACTCCTCACCGAGGAAGGAAGGAATAAGTATGGACTTACAGAAGATCGAAGCAATCAAGAAGTCGTTCTCGGACCAGCAGGCCAGAATATGGCAAATCCTGTTGGGGGATACGGCGAAGTTGGAAGCGGAATGGAAGCTGTGCCGTCGAATGTATGACGACGCTGCTGCCGTAATCAACGATTCCAAGATTGGACCGGAGGTTCGCCTCCTGCTCCGCAACGTGAGCGACTACTGGAACCGCAGGCGCCTTGCCCTCGAACGCACCATGGAACGGGTCGGCATGAACGACCTGTTGGTCAAGTGGAGGGGCGATGGCAAGTAAGAAGAAGGAACTTGCCCGGTTCACTGCCGAGATTCTGGATTCCGCTGTCGATACGATCGGCGGAATTCGTTTTACTGAGACTGCCGTTCTCGCGGCCTATGCGCAGATTACTGCCAATGGCTGCACGGTGGAGGACTTGGCTTTGCCCGAGCGCACGAAGAAGGGTGTTCGCCCGGATGAACCATGGAAGGGTCATGCGATGGCCCGTTCCGTAGGGGCCAACATTGAAGGGACTATCCTTAAAGTAGAATTTTCTGTTCCCGATACCAGGTACGGGAAGATACTCATGGCCACCGCAGATACGGTCGGTGGGTTCGACAAGATACGGTTTATACCGGTTGGGCAGGGTGTACCTGACAAGGACGGCAAGGTCGATGCCTTTAAGCTATCTTATGTCACGTTCAAGAGTGACTTGAAGTAGTTTTATGGCATGATGGATCTGAGCGTTATAATCGCCGTGGACGGCGATGCACATATCATTGAAAAGAACATTTTTTATCGTCAGGAACTGATAAGCGACCCCAGGGTGGTGGTCGAGGTATCGGGTAGTGCTGGGATATTCATGGATTCTATGATGAAGGATGCTGCCAACTATGTTGGTGTGGTTTGTCCTAAGATTGCTTCCATGAAGAACGAGCGCACTCTCAAAATTTTCTGTGAAGCTGCTGCACATGATGAGGATTCCTGGCCATGCACGATTTTTGCCACCGAAAGCACTCTCCCCATCGTTCTTGATACATGCGACTGTCACAGACTGGTTGTCGTGGCCCCGCATAAGCGTAATGCCGATTTCACATTCAGGAAATGGCGTCTGGCCGAGACTAATGGCTTCATACCCAGGTCGGAAAACGAGGCCGGATATGACATCATGATTTACGAGCCGACCGGCGAGTTGATGATTTCCGAAAGCGACATGGATGCCGAACTTGCACGACTATGTGGCGAGATGGATTCCAATGTATCCGAGCCGGCTTCGGAAGAAGACGAAGCGGCCATTGCGAAGGTTCTCGATTTTGTCAAGGATGGCCTGGTTGTCGATAATTCCCATCTGGAAGCATTCGACAATGACTACGAAGATGATATTGGCATGGACGAAATCATGAAGGACGTTACCAAGTACGTCAAGAATTCATTAAGAAATTTTGTGCAGATGTCACTGTTCCAGCGGGCACTGGACGTGCAGAATGGTGCATTGAAGCGACTGAACAGCAACGAGGAAAAGGTCAACCAGTTGGAACAGACGATGGATAAGTTCCGTTCCAGCATGGCCGATACCAACAATCTCTGTGGTGAAGGTATCAGGAGTGAGCTCGAAACCGTGAACTTGAAGTACAATTCCGTCAATGAACGACTGGACGGATTGAATACGCAAATCGGCAACGTGGTTTACGAGAATGCGATGCGTAAGAGAAAGACCAGCGTCTTGCCGCTGGCCATATCGATTGTCGCACTACTCGTTGCTTTTATCGGGATAATCTTTTAGAGTATTGTTGAGCCGAGGGAAGAAATCAGATCCTCATCATTTTTCTGCTCGTCGAGACCGATCGCCTCGGTGAACATGCCCATTCCTTCGTCCCAGTTAGCGCAGTCCATGAGGTAGACCTTCTTGTCCATCGTATAGTAGTAGATGGTGTATGGACGATATCGGGTTATCACCTCATCGTTGGAATTAAATACACGTATTCCAATGTACGGCGGTTCGATGGCAAATGCCATCTGCAGCTTATTGGCATCGCAGAACGCCATGAACCGTTTGAATTCGGGAAACCGTTCATGGTAATGTTCCGCTTCGAACAAGGCGCGTGCTACTCTCATTTTGTAATCCAGTCTCAGGTTAATATTTTAGAGTATTGCTGAGCCGAGCGAAGAAATCAGGTCTTCGTCATTCTTCTGCTCGGAAAGTCCAAGTGCCTTGTTGAGCATTCCCATTCCTTCATCCCAATCTTCACAGTCAAGCACATAGATTTTCTTATCCATTGTGTTATAATGTATCGTGAATTGATTGTATCGGGTTATCGGTTCATTTGAAGAATCGAATACCCGTATTCCAATATACGGGGTTTCATCATAGAATGACATGCGCAGCTTATTTGCATCACAGAAGGCCATGAACCGCTTGAATTCAGGGAAGCGCTCCGGAAACTTTCGTGATTCGAATAAAGCTCTTGCTACTTTCATTTGGTAATCCAGTCTCGGTTGCCGATGATGATGTCCTTTGGAATATACCGTGGGCATGGAATGCCGTTGGCCTTCATCAGGTACATCAGTTCCTCGCGCTTTTCTTCGAGGTAGGCGACGAAGGTTTCGTGGTCGTACTTGTCCAATGGTCTTGGGTGCTCATTGTGCCGAACGCCGGAATCGGGTGCGCACACTGTGATAACTGAAATATCCAGGTACAGGGCTTCGAGGCCGATGAAGCCATCTTCACCGCCCCAAGTGCCGCAGAAATCCGAAGAACACAGTTCATCCCGGCCATAGAGTGTCTTGTTTGTGGAGGTCATCAAGTCCAGTGCTTTCTGGTTGATGCCGATGTTGCATGTCCAGAGGACACCCGAGTCCACGAAGAAGGCTTCCCTGGTAACTCGCTCCGACTTGTTGAAGATGGGGATGGGAAAATTCCCGTCCTTCTCGCGCTGGTCGTGCCATCCATACTTGGCTTCACAACGCTTACCGACGGTCAAAACCGGTTCTTCTGAATCCAGGAGTTCCTTGTGGGCCTTTATGAGGTTCGGTTCAGGGTAGCAGTCACCGTCAATGAATACGATTGAGTCATATCCTTGCTCATTGGCGAACTTGACACCCAGGTTTCTTGCATGGCCGGCGCAGAAATAGGGAACATGGTAGTTCATCTGCGGACGACCGACGTAATCGGGAAGCGAGGTCGAGATGAGTACGGTCACTAGTTCGCTTGTATATGCCCGTTTTGTCGCGTTGATTTCTGCCGGAGTGGGACGTTCGAGGACTACAAGGACGCCATCTGGCTTCACAGTCAATTTTTCGATTGCCGCGTTCATATTATCGGCATATTGCTGTTGATCCTTGGAAACGATTACTAATAATGTCTTCATAACAGACAATATAGCAAAAATTTTATATGTTTCAAAAATTTTTTAAGAAAAATGACACAAAATGGTTGACAAGGTAAAAAGAATATGTTAGTTTTTCTACCAGAAGACAACAACTTATCAACAACCAATACACTATGAGCAAACAAGAAACCGTAGATTCCAAGAAGCTCCTGAAGTTGATTGGAAAACCGACCCCGGACACTCGTTACAACAAGACCGACCTTCCACCGGTCGAAAAACTCCTCAAACTCTACAAGCTGGACTGCAATAAGGTCTACCCGTTCTATACGACCCTCAAGGGCCTTGGCTGGGTGACCGACTCCGAAGACGCTTTCCGTTCCAATGTCCGCAAGCAGCGGAACCGCATGAAGAGCGAAGCCGAAAACGAAGGGGATATTGCTGCCGACGACCTCGAATCCGTCGTCCAGCGTGCTTCCGAAGGCCAGCTCGCCATTCTCCGCAAGGACATGGCCAATGTCCAGAAGGAACTGAGCGAAGCCAAGATACAGAAGTTCATCGCCCAGGAAATTATCGACGCGATGGGCGAATCGGTGATGCGCGTGAAGCCTTACACCGTCAATCTCAATATCACCAAGGCGCCGAAGGGGAATGTCGAGGGTAAGTTCTACAATATCTTGCCGATTTCTGACGTGCATTATGGCGAATATGTGGATGGTCGCGGCATCAACGGCATCAACAATTATAATATGGAGATTTCCAAGAAGCGCCATGAGCTCCTTTTCAAGAAGAATTACGAGTTCGCCTCCATCTATGGCTGTGATGAACTCCATATCTTCATGCTCGGTGACATTTTCTCGGGAAATATCCACGCGGAACTCCGCGAAACGAACCAGCAGGTGATTACTGACTGCGTTCTGGACTATTTCAGCTTCATTACCGGGCTGATCAATGCGTATTCCAAGCTGTACAAGAAGATTACCATCTCCTGTGTGGTCGGAAACCATGCCCGCAACACTGACAAGTACCAGTTCAAGAACAAGGGCAAGGATTCCTACGAGTATATTCTCTATGGTTTCATGAAGAAATACTACGACATGCCGGAATCCCCGAAGAATGTGTCCATGAAATTGACCGATTCCGTGGTCGAGTTCACGAAAGTTGGCCAGCAGCGCTGGAAACTCGAACATGGCGACCGTTATAAGGGCGGTGGAGCCTTCGTTTCCCCGTTCTCCACGGTTGTCCGCGACAACTTCAAGGACAAGGGCATGTTCTCTGCCGACGAATATCAGAATTTCGATGCCGTTATCATGGGCCACTGGCACATTGGCGGTGAAATGTCCCTTTCGGGCACGAATACGCCGGTTTACCTGAACGCCAGCATGATTGGTCCTAACGAATATGCCGTGAACAAGCTCCATAGTAGCTACCCTGCCGAAAGTTACGTTTTTATTACGGATGGCAAGAAGGTGGTCTCGAAGGGTTCCGTGAACCTGATGAGCATCCAGCGCTAAATTATTGGGGAGAGAGAAGGCGGCCCGGACTAGTTCCGGGCCGTTTTTGGTTGCCACCGGGTGGGAAATATGCTATATTCGGGGTATGATAGACTTCAACGAATATGTATCCCTAGTGGGAACTCTCAATGAATGGGCCAAGGCCTATTCCGCCGGTAATTCTATTGTCACGGACGATGTCTATGACAAGAAATATGTACAGCTCAAGGAGTTCGAGGCCGCAAATCCGGCCTTTATCCTTGACAATTCTCCCACCCGCCATGTCGAAGACGGTGCCGAAGGGTTCCGGAAGGTTAAACATGAAATCCCAATGATTTCGATTTCCAACTCCAACGGTATCGACGAGGCTAACGAGTGGTGCGCCAACATGATGCACGAGCACAATGTGCCCGAATTGGAACTTGAATACAAGATTGACGGCCTCGGTCTTGCCCTTATTTACAAGGATGGGCAACTGATGGACGCTGTCACCCGCGGAAAGGACAATATCGGCGACTCCGTGTTTGAAAATGCCCTCCGAGTAAAGGGCATTCCTTCCAAGATTGCCATGGAAGGCGATGTCGAAATCCGTGGCGAGGTCGTATGGAAATACGATGACTTTGAGCCGATTAACGAACAGTTCGCCGCGGAAGGCAAGAAGGTGTTTGCCAATCCCCGTAACGGTGCCGCCGGTACCCTGAAACTTCATGATCCTGATGAAGTTGAACGCCGTGGCCTCTCCTTTATCGGCTATCTCATCGTAAAGGGTAGTCCGAACACTACGCAGTCCGCAGATATTGACACCCTCATTAGCCTTGGCTTTGAAGTACCGGAACACCATGTCGTTCAACATGTTGTGCAGTTCACCGCAGTTGCCGAAGGCATGCGTGAACGCCGCTTTGAACAGGCCTATCCGATTGACGGCGTGGTCATCAAGGTGAACGACAAGAACCGTCAGCCGGAACTGGGCTACACTGCCAAGTCCCCGAACTTCTATCGTGCTTACAAGTTCCCGCCCGAGGAAAAGGAAACCGAACTCCTTGACATCGAGGAATCCGTAGGCATGTCCGGCGCCATTACCCCGGTTGCCATCATCAAGCCGGTTCATCTGGCCATGACCACCGTTTCCAGATGTTCCCTGCACAACTGGGACACCGTTGAATACCTCGGACTCTTCAAGGGTTGCCATGTGGTAATCCGCAAGGCCGGCGAAATCATCCCGGAACTCGTCAAGTGTACCGAGACCGGTCGCAGCAAGGACGACTATGAAGTCATCCGCGACCAGTATGACCGCCACAAACCGGAACCTATTCCGCATGTCGAGGCATATGACAAGCCCACTCCGGGTGAACGCTACATGCGTCCCAAGGTCTGCCCGTACTGCGGTGCCGAACTGAAGTGTGCCGTGAACTCGGAAGGCCGCGAACTTGTCGCGTGGGTATGCGACAATGATAACTGTACTTCCCAGTTCGTGTTGAAATTGAAGAACTTTGCCTCCCGCGATTGCATGAACATCATGGGTGTCGGTGAAAGTATGGCCGAATTGCTTTTCGAGGCGGGTAAGGTCCGTTCCTTTGACCAGCTCTACACGCTTACGGCGGAAGACCTGGTTGGCATCGGCAATATCCGCGAGAAGACTGCTGCCAAGATTGTTGCCGCTATTGCGAAGACCAAGGATAACTACCTGCATCAGCTTATCGAAGGGTTCTCCATCCAGGGACTCGGCCACCAGGCCTCCCCGGTGGTAGCATCCTGTGTTTCCGAGGCGGGTGGTTTCGGGGCATTTGTGTCCTCTGACCCCGAAACCTCCGCCCAATTCCTTTCCAAGTTCGTCGATACCGCCAAGGCCGGCGGTGTAAGCGATATCCTCATGACCCGCTTCGTCACGTTCATCAACCAGAACAAGGACATGATTGCGAAGATGGTCGAACTCGGTGTGGCCCAGAATGTCAAGAAGGCCCAGAGCATGAAGCTCGCCGGCAGGGTGTGCATCATGACCGGCACCTTCTCCAAGTTGGACCGTGATGTGTTCAAGGACATGGTGGTGTCCAATGGCGGAACCATCTGTTCTTCCATCACCAAGAAGTGCAACCTCGTTCTCCTCGGCGACAATGCCGGCCCGAAGAAGGTAAAGGCCATCGAGGAATTCCAGAAGGCCGGGCAGCACATCGAGGTGTACACCACCGAAACATTGGACGAATTCTTGAAACTGTTGGACTAGTGGCATGAGGAACCTAGGACAGACAATGGAACGCCATGGATACCAGGCGACCTTCATCAAGGTGGACTACTATGGGAAATTTGCCCTGCTGTATGCCATTATGGATGAGCGCCATATCCAGATTTGTGACCATGTCTGGGTACGGGTCGGCCCGTGGTGCGAACAGTTGGAACCGGGCTCGGTGATAACATTCACCGCGGTTCCTATCAAGTACGTCAAGCTGAACCAGCATACCACCAAGCAGTTGGAGGTGGATGTCACTTTGAGCGACATCGAGGACATGCGCAAGGTGGGGGAAGTTGAACTACACAAGGTGGAGTATGAACCACCGGAGGAAATATGAAACTTGCATACGTGATGTGGCTGATCGCCCTGGGCATCATTGCCGCGATGTTCTACATGGTCGGGTGTTCAACTGATACAGGTTCTGCTCCTACGAATGACTGCTACCAGTCATCCGATTCGACCATGGTCTGCGGTGACACCAACTTCCAGCTTTATTGAGGAATAGCATGCCTGAGCACAAGACAGCAATCATAGGTGACCTCCGCATCGGCACTTACATCAAACTTACGCCTTGTTCCAAGTGGACTTACGAGAAGACCGGTAATCCGGTAGTATCCAAGAAGAGCGGTATTCTTATCGTCCGGCTTGAAAAGGTGGAAACCGGTTTCGTAAAGTGGATTCCTGTTGACCAGCGGGTATATCTTGCAGAGGAGTACAACTAATGGATATCGTTCGTGAAGGCACTACCAAGAAGATCCGTTTCGTGTGCGAGGAATGCGACTGCATTTTCGATGCCGACCTCGGAGAGGCCAAGGTCACCCGTCAGGGTCGTGGTGCGTTTGATTACGTGAACTATACGTGTCGGTGCCCGCATTGCGGCTATTCCTGCGACAAGACGGTAAATATCCACTGTCCCGAACAGCGCATGCAGGCCATAGGTGCATACGGCATTGAAATCAAGCTGTAATCATATAAACTGTTCCCAGATACAATAAGGGACGGTTTATCGTGCAGTTTACAAAGTACCTAGATTATCTTGAAACGCTGGCCAGGGAGACCGGCATGCGCACCCTGTGCGAGGCTGTTGCCGATGCCGTTGCGGCATCCGATGTTGGTCTGGAGGCTACTCTTGACGACTACATGATAAAGGTCGGTACCGAGTTCCGCAACATGGTCATCTCCATGGGCAAGGACATAACCGAATATGCCGTGAACGAGGCGTTCAAGAAGAACAGCGAGTACGTGTTCAAGGCGTTCGAGACTGCTGTCTCCCCGAAGACAGTTGCCGCAAAGCTGTATGGTGATGCGATGGCTATTCCCCCGAAATCTTCCTATGTGGCCCCGGTACACTATACGGGAGCCGCGGATGACGGTTCGATCGAGAAGCGCCAGTTCCCGATGGTTGCCGAAAGTGTAACCGGCACCATTTCTGACTATGTGAAGAAGCATGCTCTTGCTCTTGCGATCGGTGCCGCGCTTGGTGCCGGTGTGATCGCCGGTGCCCCGAAGGCCATCGATGCTGCTGGCGAGGTAAGGAATGCCGCGCATGAATACGTGGACGAATCCCGCAACAGTGCAAACACCCTGTACCGCGTGGGCACATGGAACTTCACCGGTGCCCGTATCGGGGACATGAAGGGTTGGAAGTATGTGGACTACAAGGACAAGCCTGGCATCTATGGCCCGCACCTGAACGGTATTCCGCTAGACCAGATTGAACAGTCCCTCAATCCGGTCTATCTGGAACCGCTGTACAACCAGCCGCTGCAAGTCGGTTGGTGGGTAAGCCCTGATGGTCACGAGGTGTTCTCCACGGTCACCGGAAAGTATTTCAAGCCGGCGAAGAATTTCTTTGATGCCGATTTCAAGCGCGAAGACCTGGGTGACCCGGTGGGTGTCGGTGGACACTACATTCTCCCCGAACAGGACTGCTACGACTGGGACAATGACGCCTATTACGGCAGAGGAAACTAATAATGGCAGCTGATGCACCGAACATGATTGTCTTCGGCGGAAGGGCCGAGGCCGTGAAGGAACCGGGAATGGATGCCGTTACCCGGTTCAACCGTATGGCCATGGACAATCCCATGTACGGCCATAACCTTATCCTTGAACGACTGAACTCGTTTGATAACAGTGCCCGTTTCACCAATGATGACGAGGCCGAACTGGATGCCTACGTGCAGACTCTGTTCCTGGAACCGCTTGGCGAACGCGGATACGATGTGAACGGTGATCCGTATGGGGAGTTCAAGAAGATGCAGGCCGAGCTCACCGGCGAGACCTACACTCCCGAGAATTCCTATGCGGAAAGCGCCGAGGACTTCATGAACTCGTTCAGCCTTATCTTCGGAAGCCGCGCATAGTCCGTTACAAGATTGATTTTTCTTGGTGGCCATGTTCGCACAAAGTGTTGCTGGGGGTAAAATCGGCTAAACACGCAAATTTTGGGCCAAAATCTATAAACTATCGACGGAAAGTTAACAAAGCAAACTGGAGAGCGTGTTATGAACGCCAAGCAGAAAATGTTTATCGGATTCCTCAACAAACTCGGTAAAACAAGTGGCCAAACCTCTTTGATGGAGGCCGTCAAGGAAGGATACAAAGCATGTTTTGAGGGTGCGAATGCTTGCATGGAATCTATGGCAGAGGACATCGACAATTACAATAGTATTGTCAATACATTAAAACAGGAAGGCGCTACTATTACGGATGCAGCATCCTTCGCCAAGGCGTTGTCCGAGCACGGAATCAAAGCTACTGTAGAAAATGATACAGTTACCGTTCAGCGGCCCGATGGAACATTCGATGACTATACACCCTGGGGTCAATTTACAAACGGAACTCCACAGTGGGTCAAACGCTGGTCAGACGATTATGATAAAATGATCTACCTCGATCCATCCTCTTTGCTGGTCGATGTATTTATGGCTGCACATAAATTGCCCGATGTCTGATTTATTCGGGAATCGCGCATAGCTTGCTACGAAACTGAATTGTCTTGTTTCGTAGCGGATTATCGGCATCCCGATTTAAGATAGTTTTACCCCGGATAGTAACCGGGGTTATTTTTATGACCATGGAAGAATATGTCAAGACGCTGGCTGAGATGGACGATTGCATCAGGCTGCCCAAGGAACGACTTGCCAAGTATGCCGACACCACATATACACGCAACACCCTGCTCATCAAGCCGAGCCTGTATTACACGCTGTTCAGGAGGCCATGGCATCTCCTGTGCACCCCGTTCAACAAGTTGCTGAACTGGATTGGCAACCACATGCCACTCTATGACATCACCGGGCAGCCGATGGATGACCGGTACATTCACCTTACGGTGATGCTCAAAATGGCCGGGTTCGTTCCAATTCAAGATTTCGGGTGGCATGTCGTGGACGCATGCCCGCCATGCAACATGGATGCCGCGGGGTTCAAGAAGTATTTCCGCAGCCAGTGCAGGGCAGCCGGCAGGATGTCGAAGGACAGGGCCGAGGAGTTCTTCGATGCGCTATATTCTGACTATGTGGAGAAGAACCACATCTACGAGTTCGGCAAGTACCACAGGTTCACCTCGAAAATGAGGGACAAGATACTCAATGTAATTGCGAACGCGGATCCTACCAAGTCGTTCATCTCCCACGATAAGGATGCCATCGAGAGGTATCGTGCCAACTTCAATATCGACGATTCACATTATCTGTTCATTAGTGTCAGTGGTCCCCTGGGGTTGCCGGAGGGTGCGCCGAAGGTAATCGTGCGCACCTCGTGGACGAAGGTGCATGATGACAACGATGTGACCAAGCACCAGACGTGGTTCAATGGGGATAATATCAAGTGGCTCACCGGGAAACTGGATGAACTGGAACCGGTCTACAAGTCCGCACACCCGGACTTTTCGACCCACTTGACCGAAACGTAAATGAATGTAAACTTCTTTTTACATAAAAAGTTGCATTTTACCCTTGAAAATCCATCATTTTATTTCTACCATTTATATAAACAATATGACAAAGCCGATTTGGATTCGATTGTAATCCAATGACGCTTAAGAGAAAATTTTACTATGAAACAGCAACTGTCACACTTGGATTATCGCACGATTAGTTTTGCCGCCGCAGAACGTAATCTCGGTTGCGCCAAGAAATTGGGGCTGTTGCACTGGTAAAAATTCCTTTTAGGTTGGGTTGATAAGGAACCAGGTTGCAACAAAAGAGCAACCTGGTTTTTTAATTACCTACGATTTGGGGGTGTAGCTCAGTTGGAAGAGCGCCTCGCTGGCAGCGAGGAGGTCACGGGTTCGAATCCCGTCACGTTCCACTAACGCTTGGCTCGTGAAGCCTAGCAGCAGATTGACATTTCGGATGACTTTTATTATGGGCCATTAGCTCAGCTTTGGTAGAGCGCCTGCATGGCATGCAGGAGGTCATCGGTTCGAGCCCGATATCGGTCCAGTACACTATGGGTCATTAGCTCAGTTTTGGTAGAGCGCCTGATTTGCACTCAGGAGGTCATCGGTTCGAGCCCGATATGTATCCACTACTCTATGGGGGTGTAGCTCAGTTGGAAGAGCGCTTCGTTCGCACCGAAGAGGTCACGGGTTCGAATCCCGTCACGTTCCACTATGGTTCTGTCGCCAAATGGATTTGAAGGCATCTCGCTACGAACGAGAAGATTCCTGGTTCGACCCCAGGCAGAATCACTACAACTTATGGCGCCGTCGTCTAGAGGCCTAGGACACATGGTTTTCAACCATGGAACTCGGGTTCGAATCCCGGCAGCGCTACTAAATGGATTTTGGGGCAGTATCCATCCGGCTTTGCCGGGAAGCAGCCTAGGCTGCATCGTGCTCCACCATCCTCATCTATATCAATTGGTTAGATAGCTACTCTGATAAGGTAGAGGTTCCTGATTCGAGTTCAGGGGTGAGGACTATGCTTCTATATGTCAATGGCTAGACGAGCAGACTCTTAATCTGTGGATCCTGGTTCGAGCCCAGGTAGGAGCACTAACAAATTATTGCGGTGTAGCTCAGCCCGGTCAGAGCAGCGGAATCATAATCCGTTGGTCGAAGGTTCAAATCCTTCTTCCGCAACGATGCAGCCCGGCAGTTAAAGAATGCCGGCTCCGACAAAGTTAAGGTCGGTCGGTACAAAGCGCCGAAACAACATAAGAACCTAAAGCACCGGGGGCTGCGTTAACCATTTTGAGGGCGTGGTGAAGAGGCTCAACACAGCGGTCTGTCTAACCGCCATTCGCGGGTTCGAACCCCGCCGCTCTCGTTATATACTCGATTCGCCTAGCTGGTCGATGGCGTCTGCCTTACAAGCAGAAACAACCTTGGTTCGAATCCAAGATCGAGTACGAATATAGGGATTTAGTTCAGCTGGAAGAACGGCAGTCTCCAAAACTGCATGTCGGGAGTCCGAATCTCTCAGTCCCTGCGAAAAATTCTATGGGTTGGCTGCGGCGATGGCGGTGTCGCGCCGGACTGTAAATCCGGTCCCTTAGGGTCAACATTGTAGGTCCGAATCCTACCCAACCCACTATTTTTATTCCACCTTAGCTCAGTTGGTAGAGCGTGCGACTGTTAATCGCATGGTCCCTGGTTCGAGTCCAGGAGGTGGAGCTATGCCGGTTTCGCCTAGTGGCCAATGGCTGGAGCCTGTAAATCTCCCGTTCTAACGAACTCTCGGTGGTTCGAATCCATCAACCGGCACTACTTATTGCCCGTTCGCCAAGTCCGTTCTAAGGCAGACGCCTCTGAAGCGTCCATTCGGTGGTTAAAATCCATCACGGGCAACTATTTATATGCACCTATGTTGTAGTGGTAGCAAGTGACCTTGCCAAGGTTAAGGCTCCGGATCGTACCCGGATAGGTGCTCTATCTCGATGTGGGGGAATTGGTAGACCCGCCAGCTTGAGGGGCTGGTTCGTAACAGAGTGCATGGTTCAAGTCCAGCCATCGAGACTAAACAAACTAACGCCAGGTAGTCGAATGGCAGAGACAACTGGCTTAAACCCGGTCATCTGTGGGTTCGAGTCCCACTCTGGCGACTAAGGAGTAAAACAATGAAAAAGATTTTGAAACGCACCCGATTATGATGGTAGCAGTTGGCCATTGCTCTTTCAACTGCACTTCGCGGGTATAGCTCAGTCGGTTTTTAGAGCAATAGACTTTTAATCTATGGGTCGCGGGTTCGAGTCCCGCTGCCCGCATTATGCGCCTATGGTGTAATGGCTGCATCACTGCCCTCCAAGCAGTTGGTTCCGGATCGTGACCGGATAGGCGCTCTACTTCTTCCGGTAACCGAATTGGCATAGGTGCACGATTCAGGGTCGTGATTTTGAAGGTTCGACTCCTTCTCGGAAGATGAATTTCCCCAGGTAGCCGAACTGGCAGAGGCGAGTGATTCAAAACCACTAATTTGAAGGTTCAAGTCCTTCTCTGGGGACGAATGTTTGGCCCTTTAGACCAGCGGTTAAGTCACGGGATTCTCAATCCCGGCACCCGAGTTCGAGCCTCGGAGGGGCTACTATTGGCTTGTGGTGTAACGGTAGCACGGGGGCCCTTGAAGCCTGCGGTCTTGGTTCGAAACCGGGCAGGCCAACGAATTTCCCCGAGGTGGTGGAATTGGTAGACACCCCGGACTTAGGATCCGGCGCTGTATTCGCATGCAGCATGCAGGTTCGACGCCTGTCTTCGGGATATAGTTTTTGAACTTTTGTAATGGATTATTAAAATGCACTTATGAATCCGAGCGGCAAAGGAAGCAGACTGCAAATCTGCTGGGTAATCCCTTCGCAGGTTCGAGTCCTGCTAAGTGCTCGATTTTATGGGGCTGTAGCTCAGTTGGTAGAGCGGAAGCCTGAAAAGCTTCGCGTCGTAGGTTCGACTCCTCCCGGTCCCACTCTTTGGAAGTGTCCCATAATTGGTATTGGCCCTCCTTGGAATGGAGCGTGGTGGCGAAAGCTGCATGGAGGTTCGAGTCCTCCCATTTCCGCGAATTTGGAAGCGTAGACCTAATTGGTAAGGCCCCCGGCTCGAACCCGGCGGTGAGGAAGTTCCTCATGTAGGTTCAAGTCCTGCCGCTTCCGTTATGGAAGCGCATGAGATTGGTGACTCAAGCGGACTTGAAATCCGTGGTTCCGCAAGGACTTGGGGGTTCGAATCCCTCCGCTTCCGCTAAATCAGTGTGTAGCTCAGCTGGTAGAGCGCATGCTTCGGGAGCATGAGGTCGGTGGATCGTACCCACTCACGCTGACTATTCCGACATAGCTCAAATGGTAGAGCAGTTCATTCGTAATGAACCGGTTGCTCGTTCGAGTCGAGCTGTCGGAGCTATGGAGAGGTACGCTAATAGGTAAGCGAACGGTTTGCTAAATCGTCGTGGGCCCCAAAACTCACATGCGGGTTCGAGCCCCGCCCTCTCTTCTACATGGTGTCAGTAGCTCAATCGGTGGAGCCCTGGTTTGTGGAACCAGCCGTTGCAAGTTCAAGTCTTGTCTGATACCCTAAGTCATCCGGAATGTCGTGGCTTTATTCAACAAAGGATACATTATGGTTACGGTGGCACAGATCAACGAATTGCGCAAGGCGACCCAGGTGAGCATGCTTCTCTGCAAGCAGGCCCTGGAAGCGACCGGTGGCGATTTCGATGCCGCCAAGGAATGGCTCAGGGGCCAGGGTGGCGAGGTCGCCGGTGGCCCTTCCGAGTTCGGTTTCACCCTTTTCGCCGATGGCGCCGTCAATCAGCATGGCACCACCGATGTATTCACCTATTCCGACGGGCATTCCACGGTGGACATCCGCGGTTACAGCGGCACGTCCCCTTCCACTGTCTGGGCGGATTCCAGGCATCAGCTAGTATTGAGACCGGCCAAGGCGTAGTCTTTCAGCCGGCGTAGCTCAATGGACTTCAGAGCACTCGACTTCTAATCGACAGGTTGCCAGTTCGACCCTGGCCGTCGGCATTTTTTGTTGGCATTTTGTGGATAACTGTTGCCAACTTGTCAATTTATTGCTATATTCTCGTTACTGAAACAGTAAAACCTAAACCAAAGGATAAAAAATGAAAAAGAACGCTGTTGCTACTGCCTCCAAGACTTGCGCCGCAAAGTGCACTGCCGACAAGGAATCCAAGGCCACCATCAAGAAGCTCACTGCTGATAACAGCAAGCTCGCCAAGGCCCTCGCCTCCGCCAACGCCAAGGCTGCCAAGGCTTCTGCCGCCTCCGCTGCCAAGCTCGCCAAGGCCCAGGACAAGATTTCCAAGTTGCAGGCTACCGTGGCTGCTCTCAAGGCCAAGAAGAAGTAGTCAGAACCTTTCTCCTTCTGGATGGCAACCGGTGTCCCCGTACACTGGTTGCCATTTTTATTTGCCAATGCTATATTTGCTGTATGGAAAAAGGAACAAGACTATACATCAACATCACGAACCGCTGCAACACGGACTGTCCGTTCTGCTGCATGTATTCCGGGACCGGCAAGACAATCGACATGAAGTTCGACGTGTTCCGCCGGATCGTGGATGACTGCTACGGGGAATTCGAGATACAGTTCGAGGGCGGTGAACCCCTGATCCACAGGAATTTCTACCTATTCCTCGAATACGCCATCGCGACTGGCCGTTGCAAGAAGGTGAACATCCTTACGAACGGCATCGTGCTCGGTAAGCACCTGCCGCGCCTGGTGAGCGTGTACAAGTGGTATGACGTGCCGTTCGAAATCAAGGTGTCGGTGAACTACTGGCTCATCAAGAAGCACGAGGACCACATCAAGCTGATTGCCGACTATGTGTTCGCCACCGAATACATGCCGAACTTCAACATCGTCCTCAACACCCGCAAGCGCTACAACGACGAATGGATTGACGAGGAAATAAAGAAGGCCGGCATGGAGGCCATCAACCACTCGTTCTTCCTCCAGAGTTACGGGAAGATGACCGGTAGCGACTATGACGGCGTGAAGATCGTCCAGAACATCGAGGAATGGAAGATTTACTCGGTCGATGGTCTCTGTTTCCAGCAGGACCTGGTTGCCCGTTCCGAACACGAGAGGAACCTGTCGTGAATACCATCAAGTTCGCTCCATACGACGACTTCGTGACCGAGCAGCACGATGTCGAGCATGCCTCGGTGGACACCGTGAAGGTGGGCGAAACCGAGTACAGGTTCTACAACCCCTGCAACCTGAACGTGTTCATCACGAATACGTGCCAGAACGCATGCGACTTCTGCATCAACAAGGGGCAGACGGACCAGTTCCGCATGGGCGACACCACCTATTACGAGGACCTGGAGAATGGCCTGGAAAAGTTGTCCGGCGTGAAGCTGGAAGCGACCATCACGGGCGGGGAACCCACCCTTCTCCCGAGGCGCCTGGTCGAGACGGTCCGTATCCTGGTCAAGCACGGGGTGCATGAGCGCACCGTGTCTACCACCGGCATCGGCCTCCTTGAAAAGTACGAGGGGAAGACCGTCTTCCAGCACCTCATCGAGAACGGGTACACCCACAATATCTCGATCAGCCGCATGGCCGAGGACGAATGGGAGAACGACCGCATCATGATGGGCGAGAAGTATTCGTCCAGGCAGCGCAACATCGGAAACGATGACCTCAGGCGCCTCGCGACCATCGCCAAGGCGAACGGGGTCCAGTTGCGCACCAGTACCAATTTCCTATCCGGTTTCGTCGATACATACCAGAAGATGCTCCACTTTGTCGATTTCCAGTACAAGAACGGGATTGAAAGCTGCCTGTTCCGCGAACTCGAAGGGAAGATGCAGAGGATGTGGGCACCCATTGCCTGGATTGCCGACGCGGTGCGGATGAGCAGGGACTTTGAATACATCAGGACAGTGAACGGCATGTTCTACGACATCGAGCTGTATCTCTATACCTCGCATGAGACCGGCATGACGTACATTGTCAAGGTTTACACGAACCATGTGGTCGATGCCGACGTTATTGGTTCGCTTTCGTTCAACCACGGCATCATCAGGAAAGGATTCCACGGAGAGGCACTATGATTAAAGTAGGTGCAGAAAGAGAAATTCGCTGGCAGCCCGAACTCAGGGAAGAACGCCAGAAGAATTACGACATCACCCAGTACGAGAGCATCCATCACAGGTTCTGGACCGGCGAGTACGATGTCTACAAGAACTTCAACTTCAGTATCTTCATCAGCGACTACTGCAACGCGGACTGCAAGTTCTGTGTCGCGCAGCTCCGCTACGCCAACAAGGGCCTGATGTACCAGAAGGAGAAGCTGCCGGATGACCAGTGGCTTCCCCGTTGCCGTGAAATCCTTGAAATGATCCGTCCCCTCAACCCGAGCATTTCCATCACGGGCGGTGAACCGACCATGTCCAAGAAGCTCATCCCGGTTCTCGAAATGGTGAACGAGCTCGGCTTCCGCAAGCGCACAATCACGACCAACGGTTCCCACCTGTTCGACAAGGTCGGGAACAAGATGGTCATCGACCACCTGATGGACAACGGCTGGAACCACCTGAACATCTCCCGCCCGGCCATTTCCGACGAGGCCGCGAAGCGTCTCATGCGCTTCAACAACGAGGAAGGGTTCTGTTCCAATGAAATGATGCGCGACATCATCGACATCACGAACCATTCCGACATGAAGCACCGCATCTCCTGCCTCCTCTTGAAGGAGGAAGTGAACTCCGTGGAGAAGATGAAGGAGTACCTGGACACCTATATCGACATGGGCGCCAACAACTTCATCTTCCGCGAACTCATGGACTACGACACGACCGCAATCAACCTGGAAAAGACCCAGTATTGCGTGGACAACAAGGTCAGGCTGAACGATATCTGGGCCAAGATTGATAATTACCCGGAATTCGAGAAGTACCTGAACATCCTCGGCTACTATTACTATGTGGAAATCTACAAGTACCGTGGCGCGACGGTCGCCTCCGAGGGTGCGAACATGGTGCAGCAGGGCATCGAGGTAAAGAAGCACCCGAACCGTGTCTACGAGGCCGTGTTCCACCCGAACGGAAACCTCTGCGCGTCCTGGATCGACAAGGAACGCATCCTTGACCCGTATCGCGACACCATCAGCGGCGGTGCCAATGCTGATATGGAACCTGATTACATTCTCAAAGTGGAGAAATAGCATGAAAATCGGTATCATTTGTGGAAATATCGGCTCTGGGAAGAGCAGTGTGGCCGAGGAACTCAGGAAGATGGGCTACCCGGTCATCAACACGGACAACCTGATGAAGGTTATCTACAGGAGCAACCCTAGCGTGTACGGTACTGTCACATCCATCTGGGGCCCGGATGCAATCGATGCATTCGGTTCCCTGTCACAGGAAGTGCGTGACCTCGCATTGAAGGACGGGACGGTCTATGACTTCCTCATGAACCTTGTCCAGTACCCGCTGCGTTTGGCGCTTGGGCAGATATTCTGCGATTTCACCTTTGACCGGCAGTATAACGACAAGACGATCTTCATCGAGAGCGCCGTCATGTGCAAGTGGATGTACGAATGGGTCAACCCGGCGCGTACCATCGACCATGTATTCCGCATCACCGTGCCGAATACCGACGAGCGCATCGACCGAGTTGTTTCCCGTTATGCAATCCGTAACAATATCCAGACCGAATGCCGTGGGTTCCTTGTGTTGCCCCAGGAGGAATACGACAAGAACAAGCTGCTGCTGGCCAATTTCAGGAAGATGGTCGCCCTTACGGACGACATGCAGAATAACCTGTACAACAAGTGGTGTGCTTCCAACGACCCGCATTTCCCGGAACCCGTCGTATTTGCGAATGAGGTACGCGAAGACGTGAAGCGGATCGCCGAGCGCATCGTGGAAATCGTCTCCAAGTAAACATTTTTTAACAATTCAATGGCACGGCTTTCTTCAAAGCCGTGTCTTTTTTGCTATATTTTTGTCATGGCTGAAACAAAAAAGTTATTCAAGATTAGCTTGCCGGACGTAAAGGAATTTTTGCCCGATAAGCCGGTGACCTTCGATCCTCCGAAGATGATGTTTGTATGGGATGACGAGGATGCCAACGACCCGGAAAGCGGGGCCCCATACCTGGCGGAAGTGTTCTATGTGAACCCAGGGCTCGGCGCAAAGCGCGTATTTGCCCACGGTGACGGCATGGCCGCACGGAACATGGGTGCCACATGGGACCATTGCGCCGAGACTACCGGCATGGGTGCCAAGGCAGTCTATGACTATTTCAGTGGGGCAAATGATAAAGCCGATGATACCGACCGTATGCGCCATGAGGGTCCTATCGTCACCTACCGGGAACTATCCGAATGGCTTTCCAGGGGAAAGGGCCAGGTGCTGATTGGACGCATGAACGATGCGATTGTGCCACCGATTTACTCCAACACCATCGCATACGCGGTTGGTCTTGATAACGAAACTGTACCGTGGGAAAGGACGGCCTGTACGGGCGAGACCTATTACCGTGTCCGCAAGTATGGCGATGATAAGCCAGAGGCCCCTACTCGCCAGTATATGGAAGTGCCGGACCCCGGCTATTCCAGCGTGGCTGTGCCGGATTCGGTCGCATATAATCTCGGGCTGATGCCTGGACAGTGTTTCCATGCTTATGCCAGTAATCAGCCAGACTGGAATGCGTACACAAAGGAAGGACGTAATGGATAAGGAAGAAGAAAAGCAGAAGATTGAGGAACTGTTCGGACCACATCCACTGGACCTCAAAGGTTTCTCCAAGGCGGTCAAGGCAAGGTTCAAGGAAGCCACCCGCCGTACCAACAAGCAGAACGAGTACATGATGTTCCCGGACGGCTGCGAAAAGGGCATGATTGGGACAATCGTGAACGAGCACGGCATCGAGGTTCCCGTATATGAATACGAGCTTTCCGTCCGTTCTAAAATGGAAAGCTATGGCCCCAACTGGGCGGAAGAAATGGGCGACTACACCGAGGAACAGCTTGCCGATGCCGATTTCATGGAAAGCGAACTTTACACCTTGGCTAACGATGATTTTAACTTCAATACGGTCCGTTCGCTCCCGTATGAGCATGAGCATGCCCCGATAATTTTTGAAGTGCTGCATGATATCGAGGAACGCGGTGACTCCACCCGGTGGGATATGCCGATCGTCGGCAAACTGGACAAGCGTTGGGACGATGCGTTCGTGGGGACGATTGAAGGGAACACTGACTGTCCCGTGGCCGTGTACGAGTTCGGCCTGTTTGTCAAGGCCGTGATGGCCGAAATGGGTGTCGATGCCAAGTTTGGCAAGAAACTCGCCAAGAAATACCTCGATGAAGGTATCACGGGTGACAAGCCCGCCATCCTTTACGGGTTCAAGGTAGATGCCGACCGTTGGGATGCTCTCAGGAAGGACATAAACGACGAAATGATGGAGGCTTTCTTCAATGCCTAGATACGATAAGCCGGAATATGAGGGAGATTCCCGTCCGGAAACCCAGAAGCATATTGACCTCGTGAACGAGAACGGTAAGAAGTTCTGTGACAAGTTCCTTGAACGCCTTACCCACCATGATGCTTCCAAGCTGGAAGATCCGGAGCACAAGTATTTCGACAAGGGTACCCCGCAGTTGCAGAGCAGCACTTTCGGTGAGAAGTCCTATGACGATGCCAAGGCCAGGATCAAGCCCGGCCTTGACCATCACTATGCCAACAATGACCATCACCCGGAACATTTCGGTGCGCAGGGCATTTCCGGCATGAACCTGTACCAGTTGCTTGAAATGTGGATTGACTGGACAGCGGCTGTGAAGCGTCATGCCGACGGTAACATCTTCAATAGCCTGATGTACAACAAGGACAGGCCGGAATTCCACATGGACGACCAGGTGTTCAACATCCTGATGAATACGGCGACCGAGGATTTCCCGGACCAGATGGACAGCGCCAATGAGAAGTTCCAAAAGTATCTGGAAGCCGAGATGGACCGAGATATTCCCGATGAGGCGAATGCCGATGCTGGAAGTGATTCTTGATATAATCGGCGGTATCCTGGATGCAATAATTTGCATTGATTGGACGAATGGCCGTAAAAGGAAGGACAAGTAAATGGACCTCGATCGCGTGCTGGCATTCGTGTGCCTCGTAATTTGCGCGGTAGTTGCCCTATGCATGTTGTCCGCATGGTAGAAATATGAGAGAATTTTGCAACTGTCCCTGCTGCCGGCATGGCGCCGGTGAACTCACGGACCGGGAATACGCCTGGTACCTGAAAGGGTGTATCGAGATGGCCGCGTCCATCCCGAAGGAACTGATTGAGAAGTGGAAGTCCGAGGCTGCCACCAAGACCGAGCGCGATTTCGAGATGGACCTGTGGACCGAGGATTCGGCCAACCGCATATACTTGAAGGAACTTATCGCGCACATGGAGGAACGGCGGGAGCATGTCGATAAGGCGTTCCTCTATCCAGAAGACCACCGTTTCCCGGAGAAGAAGCATGTCAAGTAGGGAAGTGACCGTCCACGGTATCTACCGTCATTTCAAGGGAAAGTATTACATCGTCGAGGGCATCGCGAAGCATTCCGAAACCAAGGAGCCGATGGTTGTCTATCGACACCTGTATGGCGACAAGTCTCTCTGTGTCCGTCCTCTCGATATGTTCCTTTCGGAAGTCGACCACGAGAAGTACCCGGATGTGAAACAGAAGTACCGCTTCGAGGAAGTCGAGGAATATGGTGGCGAACCCGTGGAGACAGTAGAACGCGACGAAGATCTGTATACTTGCCTTTGTAGGTTCTATGGTGTTGACAAGAATGCCCCCGATGCACAGGATGCCCTAATGAGTGCAGCATGGGCACAATCCGCAAATTTTAGGAATGAACAGAATGAACAATAACGAATTGGAACCACATTACCCGATAATGCCCGGTATGGAACTCCCCCAGAACATCAAGGTGGAGGTCCATAAGGGCGAACTTGAACACCTGAAACGGCTCGCCGATACCGCAATTAGCGATTTTGCCCGCCTGGAAGAGGAAAATGCGGTTTTACGGAAGATGCTGGCCGCGTTTCAGCGTGAAAGCGCCACCGGTTCCATGTGGATTTCGATGGAAGAGCGTGAACCGACCGAGAAGGATGGGTATGTCCTCCTCATTTGGGAAGATGGAATGCTGGACTGGGGAGAATATCATGCCGATGTGAACAATATCGTCACGCATAGCGACCGTTGCCTGGATGTACAGACTGGTGACGAGGGCCATTCCATCGAATGGTGGATGCCACTGCCTCCGCACCCGGCAAAAATAGATCCTCCATTGGCCGTTCCTTCCAAAGACCCCAAGGAAGCGTACGCAGTTATCCTCAAAATGATGGATTCTCATTGCCTTGTTGGTGGGAAGATATTCATGAAGGAAGCGGATGCCGAGAAATTCAGGCATTATGCTATCCATAAGGCACAGAAAATGCTGGATACGGTGAAAGTCAAGGTGTACGACAGTTACGAACCCCCCAAAGAGTAGATGGTTGCCGCAAGGCAACCTTTTTGCTACATTTGGGACATGAAGATTGAAGAGAAGTACATTTCGGAGACCGTCAGGAAGGGCCTTGGCCTTCTTGCCGAAATCCACAAGCGCAAGCACGAGGCATACATTGCCGGCGGTGCGGTGCGTGACCTCGTTATTCGCCAGTTGGGCATGGTTCCGGGCACCGATGCCGAAGTCCCCGTCCATGACGTGGACATCGCGACCAATATGCCCATCGAGGACCTGAAACTTGCCTTCCGCTGCGATTCCAATAACGGGGAGGCTCATGGCACCATCCTGGTCCATTACGAGGGCCTGGTGTTCGAGGTGACTCAGTTCCGTGTCGATGGCAACTACTCCGACGGTCGTCACCCGGATTCCGTGAATTTCACCAAGTCCTTCAAGGAGGACTGCGCCCGTCGTGACTTCACGATCAACGCGATGGGTCTGGACAAGGACCTCAATGTCATAGACTACTTCGGTGGCATCGATGACCTGGTGTTCCGCCGTCTTCGTGCAGTGGGCAACCCGTATGACCGCATGACCGAGGATTCCCTCCGTATCATCCGCGGAATGCGATTTGCTGCCCGTTTCGGTTTCGTGATTGACGATCTTACCAAGCTGGCGATGCGTAGCCGTCTCCACCATGTAAAGAACGTTGCCATGGAACGTATCCATGACGAGCTCCACAAGTGCGCCGAGTACGGAGTTATGCCATTTGTGAACATGATTGGTTACTTGTCCGATTACGGTATCGGATCGATTTTCCAGGATGCCGGCTTCTGCTTCGACCGTCAGCGCATGCTGGTGGAAACCTTGGTGCGCGGCAACGTGGATGCAGACACAATCATGTCCGTATTCATCTGCATGCTGCCGAAGAAGACAATGGAATGGCTCCGCTGTACCCGCAAGGAAATCCGTATGGCCGAACGCATCAGGGATGGCCTTATCGGCATCATGTCCGGCAAGTTCGGCCTTGCCGATGAGAAGCTGCTCTATTCTGTCGAGCTGGCCGCTTCCCCGGAATTCAGGATCATCGCCAACCTGTACCGTGAACTGAACCCGTATGGCACTGCCCTGGGCGAGGGCGCGGTGACAATATGCGAACTGATTGCTAGGTGTAGAAAGGGCGAACCCGAATACGGAAAGCAGGTTGCTGCCGAAGGTATTCAGGAAGGGCCTGAATTTGGCAAGCGTCTGCGGGAAGTCATCCTCGCCGACTGCAAGCGCATCAAGGATGACTTGGACAATTCAATGAACAGGATGTGGTAATCATGGCAAAGCCTAAATGGTCAGAAATTCAGGAATTCGGGAAATGGCTGGAATCACGCGGGTTCGGGACAGACCGTGACCGTACGCGGTTTACTAAGGGAAAGGAAGGCGTGTGCCTGGAATTCTGGATTAGTGAATGCGCCAACGGCTCATTCAAGTGCCTCAATGCGCAGATTCAGTTGAATTTCGTTGATACCTGGTATCGTAACCCGGTAATCGCCAGGACATTTTCCTTCATTCCGTGCAAGACATTGTCCCGAGAATTCGTGATGATGTGCGAACAGCAGCATCGCATGGTTGAACTGGAAACGGAATCCTTCTTTACGAAGGTGAACAACCTGGTTGCCGAAAAGAACAATGAAATCAAGGAAATTAACCGCGGAGCAAGGAATGCATAACGACATCAGAAGCTACAATATCGGCATCTTCGAGAACACGATGGCCAAGATCAAGGACGATGCCTCCCTCGGGAAGGTCATCAACGAGTCCATTTCGAACCAGTTGTTCCACCTGAAACCGGTGGACATCAAGTCCATCGCGCCTATTTACGATGACGATTGTCCCGTCACGGTTTCCCGTGACCGTTCGATCGACAGTGCGCTGAGGTGGAAGAAGGCCAATCCCTGTGGCAAGGTGGCCGTCCTCAATTTCGCGAGCGCTACCCGTCCGGGTGGCGGTGTCGTGACCGGTTCGTCCGCACAGGAAGAATGCATCTGCCGCTGCACAACGCTCTACCCGTGCCTCACGACCAAGGAAGCCGAACTCCGTTTCTATGACCCGCATCGCAAGAATGTGGGCCCGTTGCATAACGACGACATCATCTATACGCCGAATGTTGCAATTCTCCGTAATGATGACTACGACTGGCTCCCGGAACCGGTGTTTATCGACGTAATCACCTGCGCGGCACCCAACCTGCGCGAGAAGAACATTTCCAAGTACAACCAGGAACGTGAACTGGCACCGGATATCTCTCCCGAGGAATTGAAGGCCCTCCATGTCTCCCGTGCCCGTCAGATCTTGAGTGCAGCCGCACATGAGTTCGTGGATGTGGTAATCCTCGGCGCATTCGGATGCGGGGCATTCCGCAACGATCCGAAGGTGGTCGCATCGGCCTACAAGGAAGTCGTGCCGGAATTCCGCAAGCGTTTCAAGGCAATCGAGTTCGCCGTCTACTGTCGCGGTGCGGATACCGAAAACTACGAGGCATTCAAGGAGGTATTCGGATGATTGATTGCCATGGAAATACGCTCGAAGGCATCGAGAAGGACTGTTCACAGCCAGGATGGTATGCCACCTATTCGGATGGGCGGCCCAATGAGGCTGTAAGTGCCGAGGTTATATCCAAGGCACGTCTCATTCAGCCGTTCGTTCCCCTCGAAATGGAAATTTTCCCCTGTCCGGACGGTTCCGTCCAGTGGGAAGATGCTCATCACACCTTGGAAGTCTATGCCGACAAGTTCAAGTATGACGACGAGGAAGTGTCCTTTGGTGATGCGGTTGAGAAACTGAAAGCCCTGGAATACAATGAACGGGAATTCAAGCTGGAACTGACGTTCCCGAAGGAATTCCGCGAACATTTCCAGCGTGACCAGTTCAAGGACTCCCTTGGGCGCCTCGCATTTGATGCTCGGGAACTATTCAAGGAAAAGATGACGCACAAGCCGAGCACGGTGTGCACGCTGAGTGGACTAATGGAAGTCGAACTCATCGAGAAAATCAGGGATGCCGTGGCATCCGGGAGGGTTGTCGTATGATTGAATGGATCCAGGACAACAAGTGGCGCATCGTCATTCCGGAAGGAACCATGCACAAGTTCTTCGGCGACAACAAGCCGTATGTGGTGAACCTCATGTGCAACAGTTTCAATGCGTTCCGCAATTACATACGGACCGGGCGTCTGGGGCTCTTTGAGAAGATGTCCGTGACGGATTGGGAAGCCGTGAGGCGGATCGCTATCGGCAAGCGGGATATCCCGCTGAAAATCAAGTTATATGGAGGAAAACTGAAATGAAAATTACAAAGGACGTGAAGGGCTACGTTCTAAAGCACGAGAGTGGGCGGTATTATACAGGCTGCTGTGCATCGATTAACGAATATCTCACGGATGAACCGTTGATGGCCGTCCAGTTCACTACCCGTGAACTGGCGGAGCAAGCTATAACCAATGCAAAAAATGTTGATCGCGGTAGCCTCAGATGGGGTTCCGAAATCGTTATGAATGATACCATCGCGGCATGCTCTGTAAAGGAAATCAACATTCACACATCATATGATGTGCAGGATTAAGCAAATGAGCGAATACGGCTGCCAATCGGGAATAATTTTGCTATATTTTGAACATGAACGATAATAGCGAAATTTTCAAGAACAGCATACCCGAACTCCCGCCATTCTCCAAGGAACTCGAACGCTACTGGGAAGAACAGGTGACCAATGGCGCCATGTCCGAGACCGAGAAGAGGGTCCATGAAAAGGGTATCCTCCTTATCAAGGTTGCCGCGGGTTCGCAGTCGTTCGGTCTCGCGACCGAGACATCCGACGTGGACATCCACGGCGTGTATATCCTGAAATGGAGCGAGCGCGTCAAGCACGATGCGCCTAGCCAGATTGCCGACAAGAAGAACAACGAGGTCTACTGGGACATCACGAAGTTCCTTACCGAATTGAACTCTGCAAATCCACAGGCTCTCGAAATGCTCTATGCGCCGAGGCACTGCGTGTTTATCGGCCAGTCCATCCTGGAAATCCTCCGCAAGAGATTTGACTTCCTCACCATGCGCTGTGACAAGTCGTTCTGCGAGTATGCCCGTGGCCAGGTTGACCGCGCCAAGGGCCTGAACAAGAAGGTGTTCGACCCGCAGCCGAAAGACAGGCCGCGCTTTGTCGATTTCATCTACGTGCTCGATGGCAACCTCGCCACTCCACTCATGGAATGGGTCAAGGCCAACTATCGCGGCAAGCCGGAAGAAGTGCAGCGTTGGTTCTCCATCGCCCGTATCGACCATGGCGACTGTATTTACGCCATGTATTTCCAGAAGAAGCCGCTGTCCATCAGTATCCGCGAATTCGTCTGGAAATGCCTCTCCAAGGTATTCAAGGGTGTCCGCCAGCTTCCCGAGCACAAGTGGCGTTGGGGCTATGGTGTCGTCCGTGACATCGAGCGCAGCGATGATATCCAGCTCAACTCCATTCCGAAGGGTTTGAGCCCCGTTGCCCATATCTTCGTGAACCGCAACGACTTTGCGCGTAAGTGCAAGAAGTGGCACGAGTATTGGGACTGGGTCAAGGCCCGTAACGAGGAACGCTACAACACCACCTTGAAGCATGGCCAGGGCTACGATGCGAAGAACATCATGCACTGTGTCCGTCTGCTCCTTACCGCCTACGGTATCGCCACCGAGCATACCGTCCCGGTCTACCGTGCGGACAGGGACCTCTGCAACAAGGTCTGCATGGACTACAACAAGCATCCGTACAGTAATGACCGTGACTTCCTCCTGGCCATCAAGAACGGCGATTGGACTTTCGAGGACATCATCGACTACATCGGCGAACTTGGAAAGGAAGTGAACAAGGCGTTTGCCGAATCCGGATTGAAGGAAAAGGCATATACGCCGGAAGAAATCGACAAGTTCTCCGTGGAACTTGCCGAGAAGTTGCTGCCGATGGAGTGGGAGAATTTCTAAATAAAAGGAAAAGTAAAATGCAAGATACAACTTGGACAAAACTCGATGCTGTACTTGAAAAATACGGCATATTCCGCATCTACAACCCCCAGACCATGACATGCAACCTCATGATGGGTGACGAAAAGGTCGGATATACCGAACTGAACACCGAACCGGCAACCGGTACCAAGCTTCCGATGGTCCGTTTCCTCCCCGGTACGACCATCAAGACTGCCGGTCTCTTCAAGATTGCCAATGAAGATATGATTTCCGAAGTGGAAAAGTACCTCATTGACATGCTTGGCCCCCGTGATGGCAAGGTCATCACCGTCCAGTACCTCAATGACAGCGTGAAGCGCCTTTCCATTGAAAAGAAGGGTGACTGGATCGACATGTATGCTGCAGAAACGGTCGAGTTGAAGCAGGGTGAACACAAGCTCATCCACCTCGGCGTGGCCATGAAGCTCCCGGAAGGCTACGAAGCTCATCTCGTGCCGCGTTCCTCCACCTTCAAGAAGTGGGGTATCATCCAGGCAAACCATGTCGGCATCATCGACAACTCCTATTCCGGCCCGGAAGACTGGTGGAGGATGTCCGTCATCGCCATGCGCGATACCGTCATCAACAAGGACGACAAGATTTGCCAGTTCCGCATCGTGGAACGCCAGCCGCGTATCCATTTTGTCGAAGGCAAGATGACCGATCCGTCCAGAGGCGGCTTCGGCTCCACGGGGTCGAAGTAGGCCCATGTATCTCTATCGTCACAGGCGCATCCTCCTGAGGGAGTTTTGCAGGGTCCTGGACGACAGGGTGGTGCATTTCAAGCTGGTCAGGGATTCGTACAGGTTCCTCAACGGCTTTTTCGCATACGAGACCAACGCTCTCCGGGATGACCTTGACCTGGGTACCGTCCCGATGGAACGGAGGTACAAGATGGCGATGCTGCTGAAAGAGGCGAGGTATGCAATCCTGTCCAGGCACTGGAAGACCATGGTGTGCCATTCTGAAAAGTTTGAAAAGAAATTCAAAAAGGAAGAACAAGAATGAAACTTTCCACATTCATTTACATCGCATCGTTCCTTGACGGCGTGGACGATGTTGCCAAGCTGCTTGCCTTCTTCGCGGCAATCGGTTCCCTTGTCGCATTCATCATGTTCATGGTGGTGCGGGCTGCAAAGACTTCCGGCGAGAGGGTCGAGGATATCGAGCCGTTCACCAAGTTCCTGCGCGTCAGGTACTGGGTCCCGGCATTCTTCTTGCTGTCCCTCGTCGCGGTCGCAATTCCTCCCAAGACGGAAATGTATGCGATGTACGGTGCCGACATCGTGACCAAGCTGGCCGATAGTGCCAACCTGCAACAGGCCGGCAAGGACACCCAGGAAATTGTCCACAGCCTTTCCATCATCTTGAAGGGTGCTGCCGACGAAATCGAGAAGCCGAAGGAAAAGAAGTAAGTTGCCACTTGGCGTGGCAAATGCTACATTTTGAGAAGAAGGCTGGACGGCCCCTTGCGCGGCTGGCCGGCCTGAACGAAGAGGATTTGGATGGGACGTGTGTCGGCCCTCGCCGCAAGGTGGTCAGCGGCTGGCGCGTGTTCTTGAAGGGTCCTCGGAGGCTGCGGTCGAGCAGGGGGACGCCCCTGTAAGGCCGCAGTTTCGTGTTTTTTACAGAGGAACGATGCTACCGAACGAAACTGCAAATGGCTCAGAAGGCGATGCCTACCGCTACACCAAGAAGGTCCTTATGGCCCTCCCCAACAGGGGGCGGCTGCAGACCATCTATGAGGAAATTGCCCAGAACAAGGGAATTTCCTCCTGGACCCGTGCGGCCTACATGGACCTTCGTGCCCATTTCTTCAAGGACGGCCAGTGCAAGATCCGTTTCGCTCCGGGTGCAGCCAGGATTGCATTCGGCACCCTGGAACTAGGTACCGGCGATGAGCAGCTTACCGAGATTGGCAACCTGCATGACATCCTCCGCATCATTTCAATCGCGCACTCCACTGAATACACTAGGCACCTTGCCCCCATTGGCGGGGAGCCGATGTCCTTCCAGGACCTGTTCGCGATGTACGGTTCTACGGTCACCAAGGACTGGTCGTCACTGAAGCGCAAGCTGAAACGCCGCAAGTACGGCGAACGCAAGTACCGGGTTATCGAACTGGACTGCTTTGAAACGGCCAACCAGTATTACGATTACACCAAGCCGTATGCGTGGTGTCATCTTGGGTCGCAGAGTACCTTCGATCATTATCGCCATGTGGACACGTCCCGGTTCACCGGTGGCGCCAGTGGCCTCACAAACATGATTAGGCTATACCTTGCCGTATTGCCCGGTTTCGAGACGATGACCGTGGATGACGAAATGTATGGTGAATCCATGCTCGGGATTGACATAGGTCCGGGTGGGCGCCTGGTGCATGTGAACAACCGCTGGAACCATGCCCATGACGGTATCGACCATCGCAAGGGTGATAACAAGTATGACGAAATGGAACTTTCCGAACTACTGGGGGGACCGTTCTTCGAGGTGTGCCCCCCTTACAGTGCCGCTGACGAGCGGGCCGTACTCAAGGCGGAAAGGAAGCGCATTACCGAACTGAACAAGCCGATTGTCAAGATGCGCAAGGTATTCGGTAGCTATTTGGAGAAGGGTACGAAGGCCGGCATGGGGGAAATTAAGGAGTATGTGGACCCCAGGGACGGCAAGCATTACCGTACCCGCAAGATTGGGGGTATCGAGTGCATGCTCGATCCGGTCAGATATGTCCCCAATTCCCCCGTTTACCGTGGTGTCATGGATGGTGAATGGGTCGATAACAGTGGAGCATTGCCGACTGGACGTAACTTTTACATGTTCACTCTATCGGAAACTGGCATTTTCCAACGATGCGAGGTCCCTTTTGAGGCAATGTGTCGTGTTTCCGGGGTAGATTTCATCAAAAACCTCGATATTTTCAAAATTGAACGTACCCCGTTTCACGTAAATGATATAGAATTCATTTTTACAAAGCCATTTCAAGTTCTTGGCCGAATTGGCGACGAATATCGTACATTTGATGTTGGGATTTCCTACTATGCGATGTTCCTTACTGATCAAAAACAATGGTTCATACCGTTTGATAAGTTACACACACTCATAACAAATCCGTATGAGTACGATCCCGACGGTCTACCGCATGCGCACATGCCGAAAACCGATGACGGTGTAGCTTCCTTGCTTACCGATGTCTACCAAGGAATGTACCCTGGAAGGGAAGTGCCGAAATGGGAGCATGTGGACTACATGATTGACCTCATCGAGAACTGCCACATGGGTACAGATTTCGACCTGTGCGATGACTTGATTGAGGACATGACACTGAGCAAGGAATTTACTGAATGGAAGATGTGCCCGCGTGACTACGACGATGACCCGATTACAAACAGGATTATGAAGGCTTTTCATCGTGCTGTTCGTGCACATGGGAGTGTCAGGGGCATTTCCCGGTCCGTGTACTTGGTCAAGTCCGACCGAGAGGTGACTCCAGATACTATTGAGAAGATGAATGCGGCTCTCCCTGGGAACAATGCGACTTATGACAATGGTGCGCTCATGGTGTATGGCAGCAAGGACGTGGCAGAGGCGCTTCCACCCGGATGGCGCACTCCCACCCTGAATGACATGTACCGCATAATCGGCGGGCTTGATGCCGCCAACAAGCCGGAATATAAAATTCCTAGCACGTATGCTGAGCACTTCTTCATTGACTTGGAACTGGATGGACTTGGCGACAGTGATTCCGCAAAACCCAAGCCCGATCCGAATGCGAAGAAGAAACGGGTGGGTGGAGCCGGGGAACTCCCGATGGTGATGTCGGACCGTAACAGGTACCCGCGCATCGTGCTGCGCAATCCATTGTTGAACGAAATGCACGAGGCCGGGTATAGCGACTACATTTCGTTAATCAATAATGACGGGGGACGGGAGTATTTCCCGATGTTCTATGAACATGCTACCGAACCGGAGAAACGTCTTGAAAATACGGACGAGTGGACGACCGAGCCGAAGGACGGCATATTTGCTACTGCACTGGTTCCCGACGATGTGGACCCGGAAGGCGTGCACATGCGGAAGAAGCGTGTATTGCGTTCGGCTCCGTTCAACTGTCCATGCGGTGCGAACCGGTATCTCGCAATGGACCACTCGACACACCTGACCGTGGAAGACATGCGCTTCGTCTTGTTCCCGGTGCGAGGCTAGTTGCCACCTTCTGTCCATTTTGCTACATTTTGGGTATGAATCCTAAAATCAACAAGGCAATAGACATTTTCAACTCGGAAGACCCGGTTTCGGCAATCCTCGAAAACCGGGATTTCTTCCCGTTCATCGAAAAGGAAATGATGGGTGTCGCCCATCCGAAGGTACACTGCGAGGGTGACGTTTGGGACCATACGGCCCTTGTAATCAATAATCTCCGGCAAGGACATGACTGGGTGGACGTGATGATTGCGCTGTTCCACGATGCCGGCAAGAAGCGTGCGCTCGACAAGAACGAGGGCAAGAATATGGCCGGTCATGAACTTTACAGCCTGGATGTACTCAATGAATGGATCCGCAACGAGGTTGGTGGTGTCATCCCCAATATCGTCCCGCTTCACTGGGTAATCGAGAACCACATGAACGCACTGGTCCTCGGCCAGATGAAGTCCAGGTTCCACATCATGCAGATTGTGACCCACCAGTGGTTCCCGAGGCTCCATACATTGGCCGATGCCGACTGCAAGGCAACCATCGGCGAGGATGGCAAGCCTGTGCATGACTTCACGAAGGAAGTGCTGCTTTCGCCCAAGGTGTCGCGATGGGTTGGCCAGTGCGCCCCGGCGCCCATTGCCAACGAGAATGACTTCTACGAGGCGGATGTCCCGCTGAATTTCACCCGTGCGGCAGTGGAGTTCGGTCTGAAACTGCAGGTCAACGGGAACATCACTGACCGTCAGCACATTATCAACGGCGTACTTGGTGACAAGGCATTCAGGGGGACGATTGCTGATTGGCGCGAAAAGTGCGACCAGTGGATCGAGGACTTAAAGAAGGACACTGGCAATGAAACCGCATAAGATTTACTACTACATATCCATGTGGACCAATGGGAACATGGTGGCCGGGTATCGTATCGAAAAGGATACGAACCTGGAAAAACTGGGCAAGAAGTGGCTCGGTGAACGTAGTTGCGATGTCACTCCCATCATGGAGGGTATCGAGTTCAAACGACCGACACCGAAGCCGGATCCGTTTACCGCGATGTGGGGCAGACTTCCCATTATCGTGAACCAGGCTGAAAAGAAGGCAAAGAAGAAATGACCGTTTATTTCGACAAGACTCACCGTATCAAGAAGATTGACGGGTGGTGGGTTCCGCAGTGGAAGCGCGGTTTCCTCCGTTGGGGCCGCTACCAGCTGATGGTAGCCGATACGGCCATGGGTTCCGTGGAGCTGTATTCCGAGAGCTGGCGCGATGTCATGTTCCATACGGAACTGCAAGCGACCAGGTTCATGGAGAAGGCCATGGCCCAGGGGTGCAAGGGCAAATTCTATGTCGGGTTCGACGATTGCCTCCCATTTGGAATTAAGGAATGGTAAATATGGAAAAGAGAATTGCAGTCTATGGCGGTGCATTTGACCCGCTTACCGTGGCCCACGAGGCCATCATCGAGTATCTCCTGGAAAACTACCCGGAAGTACATGTCTATCTGACCGAGAATGACGAGAAGCGGTACAATGCCTCGTTCCAGGACCGATATGCCATGCTAAATATCCGTTTTCCGAAACTCAAGATCTACAAGCAGTCGTCCCGCACGTTCGATACCCTTGAAGCGGTCTATGGGACCTATGTCACCGGGTCCGAGAAGAAGGACCCAGACATTGACCTCATTATCGGCATGGACGAGCTTGAAGCTCTGCTTGCCGGCAAGTGGAAGGATTCTGAGAAGCTCATCGGCAAGTACAGCATCCGCGTGTTCAATCGTGGCCGCAACTTCAACTTCCATACGGAACTCGGTGAACGTGGCGACATCAAGCCAATCTTCGTGAATGTGCCAGACGTGTCGTCCACCGCTGTCCGCAGTGACATGTTCATGAACCCCATGTACGAGGGCACGGCTGTTTCTCCGCAAGTTCTCGGGTACATCTTCCAGCATGGCCTGTACCATCAGGACAATCCGGTAACCCATTGGACCGCTGAACACCAGGAACTTGCCAATTACAAGCCAGGTGACTACCCGAAGCCTTCTGTCACCGTGACCTCCGTGGTCATCAATGGCATCGGTGAGCCGACCATCGGTCGCGAGGACCAGGTGCTCCTGGTGCGCCGCAAGCGTTGGCCCTTTGCCGGGTATTGGTGTCTCCCAGGTGGATTTACCAATCCCCATGAACCTATCGAGAATTGCAGTTGCCGAGAACTCAATGAGGAAACTGGCCTTGTCCTCTACCCCAATCAGGTCCACCAGTTGAAGGTGTACATCCCGGAAGATCCGCGTGAGAGCGTGCCTGGCCACTGGGCGTATGACGTGGGTGTGTATGCTCGTGGTACGTTCGGGTCGGTCAAGGGGGACGATGATGCCGCGGAAGCTGCGTGGTTCCCGTTGAGCGTGGCCCGTAGGACACGTCTGGCATTCCACCACAACCAAATCCTCGAAGATTACGTGAAGGCAATCGGGAGATAGTATGCACAAGAAATTTCCTGATATTCCGCTTCCACACTTGATAGTCAGTGTGCGCGGAAAGCTGAGAAGCTATCGACTGGCGAGGAACCTGGATGACAATTCCATCCCCGAGCCCATATTCTGGCTCCCGAACAAGCCACCCGAGGGGTGGAATGTTACCGAGGAGGAATGGGAACGTGGTATTGCCCTGTGCCTACAGGCCCGAGTGCTGGGAAGATGGTACGGGGATGACATCCTGCATCCAATCCCGATGACGGAACAGATGAATAAGTACATTGATAGGTGGAAGACTGAACTATGTGTCAATCCGTAAAGGGTCCAGAACTGAAAGGCATCCGGGCCAGGTATGAGCCTGAACCGAGTTCCATTACGTTCTCGAAGGGCGGCGATGACACTGACATCATCCTTGAAGCGGAGTTCTACTTCAAGGCCGATGTGGACGCGCTGTTTGCCAAGATGTCCGAAGAAATCAAAGGTCTCAACGAATACATTGCACGGCTTAAACACGACAATAATGTACCTCACATGTAGGAAGTTATAAGAGTTGCCGGTCCTGCCGGCATTTGCTATATTTGGAGCATGACAGAAATCTTCATCGACATCGAGAATACGGTAATCGACGACCTGGGTAACTGCAGGTGGCTGAACGAACAGTCCGGACGCATTATGTCCTACGTGCAGCAGATTGTTGACCTGGTGACCACGCATGGCAATAACGAGGATGTAAAGGTCAGCCTGTTCACCTGGGGATGGCGCACCAAGGAAGAAGTGCGCGACTACATTGTCAAGTGGATTTTCGACAGTCTTGAAATTCCTCCCCAGTACAGGGGCCGCGTATGGACGAAGGACGACTCGATTGAGTGCGCCTACAAGCACAAGTGGGTCAATACCACTGACGAAATGGAAATCGAGGACCTGCATATTCCAGGTTCCATGAAGCGCTACGGCTTGGACAAGCAGATGTGCTTCGTGCAGCAGGTCAGGGACTTGGCGGAAGAGAGTAATTGTTCCGAGTTCATACTCATCGACGATACGAACCCGCGCTGGCACGAAACACGCCACATTTGCGATTACCACGAACACAAAGAAGTAATCATCACCTTTGAACACCCGGAGGAACTCTAATGAACAGTGTGATGGGATTTTCCAAGGATTTCGTGCAGGACAAGTTCACCTCGGATGAAATCCAACAGGCAATCGACCTCGGCAACGAGAAATACGGGGTGGAAGTTTCCTACTGCCCCTCCCAGATCAAGGTCTACCCGAAGGACAAGAATTCACTGAATGACCCTATCCTCATTACTGTTGAACATAACATCAGGTGGCCGAATGAGCGGATTTGGCACATTGAACTTTTGACTACCATGGTCTTCGGTGGAGTTGAGCCTCACAATGACCCACGCAACCACACCAGGTGGGCCGGAATTCCATTCGCCGCACTGCTCGACAAGGTGGTAATCGCCGCTTTTGAAGAACCTATCGTACACATGCCGGCTGGAACGCCGACAAAGGAATAGACATGGCAACAATAGTCTGCAGCAATGTAAACGGGAGCAACATCCAGGTAAACGGCAGGACAATAAAGGCCCCTCCTGGTTCAAGCATCACGATTGACGGTGACAAGATTATCATCGGTGACAACGAACTGGTCATCAAGGATAAGGTCATCAACATTTCCATCGAGGGAACGGTCGGGTCCGCCAGTACCAGTTCCGGTTCCATCAAGGTCACCGGCAGTTCCGGGAACTTGACTACATCGAGTGGCGACATCAGCGTCGGTGGGAATGCCAGCAACATCACAACAATGTCCGGGGACGTGGACGTGAAGGGTTCCGTGTCCGGGAATATCAGTACAATGTCCGGTGACGTGAGTCACCATTAAGGAGAAAACCATGAACGAATACATTACCATTATCGCAATCGTACTTTTCGGGTTGGGCGTAGTGCTCGAACTCCTGGCCACCCGTACCCCGGATCGCAAGATTACCGGCGATTTCAGCAAGCTGATTTGCAGCGGCCAGTATGAAATGGCTGTACGCTACATTATGGCGAGCAACAAGAAGAAGCTCGCCAGGGAACTGAAATGGATTATGAAGGATGCCGAGAAGAAGGACCGCAAGGGTGTCCTCCGTGAAAACGGGGTAGGTACCAACCAGAAGAGCCGTTTCCTGTTCGCTTACAACTTGTACACCATGTTTGTCGGCAAGCTGAAAGTAAAGCAGTCCTATATGGACCTGTGTGAACTTTCCGACGAGCACCGGGACTACATCGATCACTTGAAGAAGTGCATCCGTGACTAAGGTTGCCATTTTGTAGCAAAGATGCTACATTTGGATTATCAAAAACAAAAGGGCAAAAACACAATGAAAAAACTCATCACAGCATTCGCACTTCTCCTCGTCTTCGCGTTCACGGGATGTGCCGAAATCGACCAGACTGAACGCGGTGTCATCCTCAACTTCGGTAAGGTGAACGAAACCGTTGAACCGGGGTTGACATTTTATAACGTGATTACCGAAAAGGTGGTCCGCATCCCGGTCAAGACACAGCTTGAATCAATGCGTATCAGTGCAGGTTCCAAGGACATGCAGGATGTTACTGTTGGTGTTAATGTGAACTATCACATCGATCCGTCAAAAGTTGCGGAGGTGTATGGTCAGTATGGAAAGGATGTTGTTGTTACCGTGCTGCAGCCTAAGATGCGAGAAACCATTACCGGTGTGACACCTCAATATATCCCGGAAGAAATGCTGCAGAAGCGTGAAGAAGTTCGTCTCCGTATGGAAACGGCATTGCGTGGCAAGTTGGATTCTGCCCAGTCCCATATAATCATTGACGGTTTTACAATCTATGAATTCAAGTTCGGTGATGCATTCTCCCGTGCAATCGAAGACAAGCAGGTTGCTGAACAGAATGCCTTGAAGGAAAAGAATATCCTCAAAAAGGTTGAATATGAAAATGAACAGAAGAAGATTGCCGCCCGCGCAGATTCTACCGCAAAGGTCATTGCAGCCAAGGCTGACTCCGTCGCCATTGCCGTGAAGCTCAAGGCATTGAAGCAGCAGAACAGTAAGGAATATATCACCTTGCAGTGGATTGAAACTTGGGATGGCAAGCTCCCGAATGTCGTCGCTAACGACAAGGTCATGCCCATCGTGGACATGAAATGAAAAAATTCTGAAAAGTCTTCCGATGTAGCTGAGAATTTGCTATATTCGGGACAACAGCAGTCGTCCGTTCTGCCACAAGAATCAGTGGAGTGGAACCTGGGTTCATGGCCGGGTTCTCGATGAGCGGTCCCGAACCATCGGTTAAATGGTGCTGTGCCCATGCAGCACTCATGGGACAGGGAACTCCTTTCCCCTTCCGGAAATTCGGCCCCGTAAGGAAAAATAGGAGCTCTTCCACCGGAGTGACAGGCGGAACGGTTGGACCACCCGTTAACCGTGGCGTGATTTACCGCGGAGGCCCACCATGCGGGAGTAGCTCAGGTGGTAGAGCGAGGCATTCCCATTGCCTAGGTCGCGAGTTCGAATCTCGTCTCCCGCTTAGCAAAGGATGACAACATGGCACTGTACACTACGCCGAAAGAGACCACTTGGAAGGAGTTCCAGAGCACAGGACTTCTTCTTTTTATCAACACCTTCCTACACATCTTCGGGTGGTGCATCGTGATTGAGTGCGACGATGAAGGCACCGACCGTGCATACCCCGCCCGCACATCCTGGCGCGGCTTCTCCGAGGACTCGATGACCCGTGCTTACCAGAAACTTACAAAGAAGATGCAGGAAGACCTCCCGCAGCTTCTCGAAGATACGAAGGACTAATATGGCCGACTGCGAATTCGATGATGTGAAATGTACTGCTTTCGATGGGCAGGAAACGGAGTTCTACAACTGGGCAATCAAGCTCAGTAAGGACCCGTGGACCGTACTCGCCGATGAATTTCAGGACATCAAGTATCTGCGTTTCCGCTGGAACCAGGGTAGAGGTGACGGGTTTGAAGTTGACATGAAGGTTGACCTGGAAACCGGCCATTACGATGTGTGCAACGTGGTTCCTCTGGCAATTTCGCAATTCACCCCCCGTGAATACAACGAGAACCTGGAACGTTTCGTCAATGAAATTCTTACCCCGTTCAACCAGGATAATGGCAATATACTTCATGTCGTGTATGAGAAGTGTGGCGGGATTCTGACCTATGACAGCGGGTTACCTGACCTGAATAAGTGTTGGACCGAGAAGCATACTGAAGACTTGCAGAAGACACTCATCCAAGAAATTTGCCATGGCCGTCTTGAACTGATGGAAGATGTTCTCAACCGTCATGTTCATGAAATCATATCGAGGGAAAGCCATGCTGCCGTTTCCCACCAGATTGTGGAGATTATCACCCAGCAGCTTCTCCGACCGGGCGATTGCGACCTGATGATGGCTGCGCAGTGCTTTGTCGGCATGTGCATGAAGAAGATGGTCATGAGCACGCCTCCGACCAACATGTTCGATGATTTCCTGACTGATGAATACCGGGCGCAACTTAGCAAGCTAATCGGCGTTGATTCATGGCGTCTTGAAGGCGCCATCCAGATTGGCGCGGTGCGAACCAACTTTTACTCGTTATATGATGAGGGGGTACGGAATGGAACCGAGCATTAACGAAATCGAAAAGGCTTTGAAATATGTCTCCAAGGAAGGCTATTATTATGCCAGTAAACGAGCGAGGGAAGAACTTCGCCGCATTGCCGAGTGGCAGAACCAGTCAGTTTCCGAAATCCATGCCCTCAGGGACGGATTGAAGGTGATTAAAAGCGACCGATGCCTGGATATTGTCAAGCGCGAACTTAAGCTGGCGAAACTCACCTACAAGCATGACTTGAAGAAAAAGATGAGGTGGCGCAGGATTATGAAGCTCGCACAGAACCTGTATGCGTGGAGCGAATCTACCAGGAGCCTCCTGTCCGGTATCGGCGAGAAGGACAATAAGGGATACTGGCACAAGATGTACCATGTGGAACGCGGCGAGAAGTTCAATAGGATTTGTGACCTCCAGGATGCAACCCATGAACTTGACCCGTTCTTCATCCTGCGCACCCCGTTCATGGTGTACGGCCATCCAATCGAACTGCTGGTAAAGGTTAGGTGGGAGTGGATATGTGATGCAATCAACCGTCGCGAGGGCTACGAAGTGTACCAGGCGGTGTTCGTCAACGATGCCAAGAAGGAAATGAAGACTTTCTTTGGCTTATTGAAGGCATAATCATGGGAACCAACTACTATCTCAGGAAGAAGAACTATAAGGATAACCGGTTTGACCGTTCCGACCTTGGCCTCCATATCGGGAAGTCCAGTTATGGATGGTCATTCTCGCTCCATATGGTCCCCGGTATCGCGGAGAACCTGGAAGACTGGAAGGTCCTCTGGTCCTGCCGTCCCTTTGTCATCGTGGATGAATACGGGAACAAGGTTTCCAAGGAAGAAATGCTGTCCATCGTGACCGAACGCGGGAAGCTGTCACCGGAACACAAGTATTCCGGCCTGAAACGCCGTCTCCCCGAGATACCCAAGGACGAATGGGACAATGAGACGCACCTGCGACGGCATATTCCCGAGTTCAGGCATGATGAAAGGGGAAACACGGATTATAAGGAATTGAACAAGATCAACTGGGGGTTGGGATACGACTACCTGGTTGGTGACTGGAGTTGAATATGGGATATACAGCGAAAGATTTGTATGAAGCGCTCGGAAAGCTGATTGCCAACGGTCATGGTGACAGTTCGGTAAAGACAACGGACCAGGGCGGCAACGAGGGCGATGTCCTTGGCGTGTTCGTCAACGACCTCGACGTCGTGGAAATTGAAATTGCATAACAGAGGTACAAAAATGGCACAGAAAGTAACCGAAAAGAAGAAACTCTCCCTTGCAATGCCTAACCGCAAGGGTCGTCGTAAACCGAGCGCGAAGCTCGTCACTCCTGCTGCAGCGAAACAGTATCGCCGCAAGAACCCAAACAAGTGGTGCGTGGACTACCTGACCAAGACGGACACGTATAAATTCGGTATGGCCCAGCTTGTGTTCCACAAGCGCCGTAACGAGCGCTCCTACTGGGAATTCAAGCTCCGTTCCACCGGTGTTGACCTCACCCCGTATTTTGACGAAATCAACCGCGAACTCGACCACCTCTGCACCCTCCGCTTTACCGAATGGGAACTGGAAGGCATCCGCAGGGTCATGCCGTGGCTCTCCGATGACTTCATCGAGATGCTGGCCGATTTCCGCCTGAAGCGCGAATACATCCATGTGGCCAAAGACTCGAAGTACAACGGTGGTCTCCATATCTGGGCGGGTACCGCAGATGGCGGGTGCATCCCGGCAATCCAGGCGACCTGGTTTGAAATCTATGTGCTGAAAATCATCCAGAACCTTTACTTTGACGACCTCGATATCGACTGGGATGCGTCCAAGACGGCCCTGCGCGAAGCGGTCGCCAAGTGGAATGCTGCCCTCCGCAGTGGTATCAAGTTCACGATTTCCGATTTCGGCGTCCGCCGTTCCATCGACGATGACTGGAACGAGTACATGGTGAAGTACATGATTGACTGCTGCCCGGCCTTCGTGGGTACCTCCAACGTGTACCTGGCCATCAAGTGCGGCTGCAAGGCAATCGGTACGTTCGCCCATGAACTCTACGCCCTCTACCAGGGCATCGACAGCATCCCGCTGCACCTGTCCCAGGCCGCTGTCCTCAACGACTGGGCCGACGAGTTCCGCGGCAACCTCGGTATCGCGTTGTCCGACAACTTCGGCTTCAAGGCGTTCCTCCGCGACTTTGACCGCTACCTGGCCAAGCTCTATGACGGATGCCGCCACGACTCCGGCGATCCGTTCGTGTGGGGCCACATGCTCATCGACCATTACCGCAAGAACAACATCCCGTCCAATACGAAGTGCGGATGCTGGTCCGACAGCCTCGATGTTGACCACTCCATCGCGATTGCCACCGAGTTCCATAAGGACATCAATGTTGCCTTCGGTATTGGCGGTTTCCTCGCCTGCAAGCTGGTACGTTTCAAGGGCGACAAGAAGCGCGATGCTCTCCGCATGATTATGAAGCTCATCATGTCCAACGGCAAGTACGCGGTGAAGCTCTCCGACTCTCCGGGCAAGGTCAACTGCCCTGACCCGAAGGTTATCGAGCGTGCAATCGAGGCCTTCAAGTACGAACCCATCCCCGAAAACCCTGACGCACTGGACTAGCACCATGAACATGAAGATGAGCAAGCTCGGTCCGTTGAACGAACTGTTCAGCAAGGACACCTTTACCATCACCTCCCCCAATGGGGAGGTGGTTCCCGTTAAGTCGAACCGTCTCGCCAAGGTGAACCCTGAGAAGGTGGAGGCCCGCAAGGCCCTCGACCGTGCCCGCGAGGCACTGCGCGAAGCCGAGGAGCACTATCGTTCCGTGTCGAGGGACGACGAGGCTGCCCGCATCAAGGAGCTCGATGACTTCTACCGTGACAAGTGGGTCCTGGAATATGACCGCGAGTCCATGATGATTGGTGAAGGTCCGATAATCAAGGAAAATTTCACCATTACCAAGGTGGAGAAGGTCACCGGCATCGGCAACGGGTTCGTCTCGGTAAAGGGCAAGATGCTCCGGGTGGTCGAACGCGACAGGCACGATGTCCCTAGTGGCAAGAAGCAACTGTCCCTCTATACGAAGGCAGGGAATGATCTCCGCATTACCCACGTTGACCGGATTCTCACCGAAAACCAGCTCGACCTGACGACCAACAAGGTACGGACAAACTTCTTTAACAAGATTGGTTTTATATGGTAGGGGAGATGTCCATCTGTCCCATCAACTGGGATGACTACTACGAGCATGCCGAGGAGGCCCTGAAAATCATCTGGGATTCCAATCTCGACGATGTTGTCAAGGAACGGCTGGAAGAACTTCTGCGGGTAGACACGATTACCGGATATCCGAAACCGTACCTGGAACCTAACCGTACCTGGGCTGACATGGCTGCCGTCATCGACAACCTGTGCCCTCCTGGCGCCTCGGTTGCCGAAGTGGACTGGTTGAAGGCGCAGATGGAGAAACTGGACAAGGGAACTGCATTATGAGACGACTTTTTATCATCAGGAAGGACTTGCACCTTCACCCAGGCAAACTCGCGGCCATGGTCGGTCACTGTGCCGAATGCTATTGGATGAACCTGCTCACTAACGGAGAGGTCCGGGATAACGAGATTGATACACCTAATGCCGATAATTCGATACCGGCCAAGAAGGTATCCGTGGAAATACCGAAGGAAATCTGGGACGGGTATATCAACGATATCTTCACCAAGACCATCTGCGAGGCGAAGAACCTGAACCACCTCATGAAGGTGGTGGAAGTGGCCAATGGTCTTGGGCTGGTTGAAGGGACCGACTACGGTTTCATTGACGATGTTTGCAAGACCGACTTGACACCGGAATTTACCGACGAGAATGGTGTGGGCCGGTGCCGCGTGGGCATCTGGTTCAAGCCCCTCCCGGACGATGTGAGCCACACGTTGAGCAGGAAGTACCAGTTGTATAAGGATTAGGCATGGAAGATACCAGAATTAGCGAGTTGGCCAAAGCCATCATGGAAGCGACCTCCGTTAGGGAAGTTATCGACAGTAATGGTGGACATGTAAATGTTGGGACCAACCGGTTTTATCTGCAGGTCAACGACGATGTCTCAATCATTGTAGAGACGGACATTGACCCCCGGTATGATGTGTGGATTCAGAATTCAAGCGAAGGCGAGGGGTGTACTGTCGCCAAGACGATGGACTTGCAGAAGGTCGCCGAATTCGTTCTAAGCGTAGTTAGTCTATGTTCCAAGAATACGTGAATAAGCTGAGGTTTGCATGAATTACAATGATTACGGGAAGATGCTCGAACGCTCGTCGAGGCAAGTGGGGAAGTCAATGGTCCACTTGGCCCAGTTGCTCAACTGGTTGTCGTTCCAGGACCATCCACAGGACTTTAAGCCACTTGAATTCAAGATGGAACTTGTAAACGTAAAGGATATTTAACATGCTAGAGTGTAAGGAAGTCAAGGAATACCTGGATTCGATAGGTTTGCCCTATGATGAGAAGGAAACCGGCGACATGAAGGTGCTGCAGATGCAGTACAACCAGGACCTGTGCGCCATTTTCCCGCCGGTGGACGACTGCCCTAGGTACAGCGTCATCCTGGCGTACAACGGCGCGGTGCAGAGTGGGGTCACGATGGACCTGGACCAGTTGAAGGACTGGATTTATAAGGTGTGGATCCTGAACTCCGAGGATTATGTGTACGAAGATGAACCCAATGGACAGGTGGTAAACTGATGAGCAATTGGAGAATTAAGGAAATTTTCAGCCCGAAGTACAACAAGACGCTGTACATCCCGCAGCAGAAGGGGTGGTTCTTTTATAGCAGCTTCACTTACCAGGAATACTGCGAATACATCGAGAAGCGGCATAATATGACTGGTGAATTCGAGCTGGTATGGGAGTGTGTGGATAATCGGGTTGGTTTCAAGACGGTTGAAGGCGCGAAACGGATGATTGAGTATTACCGCGAATACTGGCGGATTCTTGCCGAGCACGATGAAGCCGAAAAGGAAGCCCGTAAGAAGGGAAAGAAATTCAAGACCAAATACATCGAGGTGGACTAATGAAGACACGGATAGGATATTACTACGCGAATGCCGTATATACGGACGAGGATGCCAACGGCCTCTTCCATACCAGGTACGGGAAACTTACATCCACGAACCGCGGGTGTACCAAGATCGAAATTCTCGATGTGAATATCGGGAAGAAATACTTTGAACTCCTGGTGTGCTATTCGGGCAAGCGGGACCAGAAGTGGACAATCTATGCCGGGGAGATAAAGTCCGGAAACGAAAGGTGCGGTTGGCGTCGAAATCCGGGACACCTTGGTTTCATTGAGGTCACCGGTTGACACCCGGTTCCCCAAATGCTACATTTGTGGCATGGAAAAGATTGTATATTCAGAAAGAATTCGCGAGCTTGCTGACATTCTTGCCAGGAAGCTCGTTGTGCGTAAGGCGAAGAACCTGTGGGCAACGGCCATGCAGCACCTTGTAAATGCACAGGCGGTCGATTATTCGGCTGCTATGGATTTATGGAGGGACTGCATGCTATCCCGTGTACGCCGGTACCAAGAAGAAGAGGATGCCCTCGAAACTAGCGAGCCTGCGGTGAAGAAGGAACTCGGTGAACTTCTTACCGAGTTCTTCAAGGGACGAATCGTGCGCATCAACGACTCCCTGTTCGCTGTATTCGACAAGGTGTCGTTTGACAATGCGGGGAACGCGGTCGCACATTTCCACGGTAAGGCCTTCGATACCTTCCACAAGGAAATCGAGAGGGATTTCGATACATACGAAGCCATCATCAAGGCGGTTCCAAGCCCGATGCGCCTTATTGAAAAGCGCTTTATTGAAAAGAATGGTGAACATTACGACATCGCGTTCGCCCCGTTGCACTTTGTCACCTGGGAGGATCTGGAACCGGAATTCGCCATGGTGGACAAGTCCGGCACCTTCAAGGAAACCGTGATGACCATGCTGGGGTTCCTATGAAAGGGACATGTGGGCGCTGTGGTAAGCCCCTGGTAGGCCGCTTTATAGTACAGGCGGGTGGCCTATTGGGGCAGAGCAAGACACTCTGTGAAGAATGTGCCAAGAATGAACCGCCTCCTGAACATGCTGAACCGAAGAAACCATGGGGCAATGCACTTAACCGAAAAGGATAATTATGGCAAAGAAGCGTGAATATACCCGCCGCAAGTGGCGCATCGGCAAGAAATGGAACTATGTTACTGACCAGTGGGTCTATTATGTCGAAACGAGGCGTTCCGCGTTCAAGATCTTCAAGTATTGGGATAAGGTCGTATTCGGTATCATGCACTGTTCCGACTTCAAGGAAACGAATGGCAAGGTGTATATCCCGGAGAACTACAAGCCGAACGAATTCGACACGGTGTACCTGGTGTCCGAGGATGCCGCCCGCGAACTCATCGAGAATCTGGAAGAATGCCGCAAGAGACTCTTTGAGCGCGACGCCATGATTGAGAAGGAGTTGCGCGAGAACAAGTACATCATGGTGGACTAGGGACCGAGCGTGATGCCTACCGACTTGGCCAGCTGATCGAGGCTGGCCTTGTCTGCTGTAGATATATAGGATTTATCCACCTTGTCGTCAATCATGAGTTCTTCGAGGGCCTTGTCCCACTGTCCCTTCATGGCCATCGAGTGGAATTTTTCGATATTCTCGACGGAGGACATGAGCCTGAGCAGGTAGCCGGCCTCGTCGTCATTGGTATAGACCGTCTCGACAGTATCGTCTGCGAGTTTGAGCTTTATGCGGTAGGTATATGGAATTTCGACCTCGATTAAGCCGGAAGATTCCAGTTTGTTCGGGTCAATTCTCCGGGAAATCGTGCCTTTCTTGCCGAATTTCCCCTTCTCGGTGGACAGGATGGTCACCGGGTTCTGCCCGTGCCTCGCCTCCGAGATGTTGAACATGGGAAAGAACGGGGACATGGGGGCCAACTTGAATGCGCACCAGATGCCGTTGACCGGAACTGCTGAAACTTGAATGACTTCTTCCATATTTAATAATCCTTTTCAATGAAATGTAGCAAAAGTGACTGGTATTTGCTATATTTGGAATACACTATTTGAGGAAAATATGACCATCGGACGAGAATACTACGACAAGGACGGCAACTACTGGCAAATCGAGACACCTTATTACATCCCGCCGGAGGACGCAATCAAGCATCCGGAGTATGTGCGCGGGTGCATCACTGCCGAGGAACGCCGCAGGGCCGAGGAAGACAGTGTGAAGTACAAGAAATATGTCCGCAATGTCTACCTGACATTTGCGGCCATCCTGATTCTGCTTCTCATCGTCCTGGTCGTCAAGGGGGCCATGTGATTATTCGTGACAAGAAGGGCACCGAGCGCATCGCGATGCCGTACGATTTCCAGGATGTCACCATCACGTTCACTCCGTCCGAATGGAATGAACTGCGTGACATATTCAGCTTCCATAAAAAGAAGATAAAGCCGGACGTGTTCGGCAAGATTAACCGGCAAATACTGGAAAAGCTGGAAGCCAACCAGCCGGCGCTGAAAGAAGGTTACGAGAAGGTCCAGGACGGGTGGCCTTCAATATCAAATGAACAGGAAGCTGAATGAACTACTTGCAACTGAAAGACAACTCGACATTCGCCCCGGAGGAGGCTTGCCTGGCCGAGGATTTCGGCGAGGGTAACTATGTCCCCTTCCACGCGAAGGAAATTCTGCAACGGCGCATCAAATTGCAGCCAGGTGATTTTGTTGCCGGCAGTCTGCAGGTCACACTCCCTGCCCTGAAACAGCTCGGCGTGGAGTATGAGGCGATAGACTATCCGTTTGAACTGGCATGGTATCGTCTCCGCAACGTATGGAAAAGCAGCTTGAAGCGTATCCGGCAGCAAATCGAAACGGAAGGCGAGATTGCCCCGGTATTTATCAAGCCTGCGAACAAGTTGAAACGGTTTACTGGTCGCGTGGTGAGCACCCGCGACGATCTCGCGCCACTCAGCCATATCGGTGGGAGCCTGGAACTGTACTGTTCCGAGCCTGTACAGTGGGTATCGGAATACCGTGTCCCTGTAATCCATGGCAAAATCCAGGGATACTTCTGGTACGATGGCGACAAGAGCATCGCCGTGGACAAGGCGGAGGTGGAAGAAATGGTGGACAAGTTCACCATGGCGCCATGGGCATACTGCCTGGATGTCGGTGTTCTCGATAGCGGGGATACTGCCCTGGTTGAGATGAACGACGCTTTCAGCATAGGGATGTACGAAGGCATGGAAAAGTGCTATCCCGACCTGCTGACAACTAGATGGAAGGAACTTACATTCAAAGGACGAAGCCAGAACTATGAGCATTGATGATGAAATCAAGCATAAGGCAGAGCTGTTCAACAAGTTCGTCAAGATGGATCCGCAGGATCTGATTGACTACGAGAAGAAGCTCGAAACCGATGAGCACGAATCCTATTTAGAGGAACAGAAATACTGGCGTTGCCAACGGGAATACGGTGATTACAGCCGTGTTGTCGCTGTCACCAAGAAGGCCGGCAAGGAACTGTTTGGAAGGTGGTGCGCAACCGAGAGCGGCCTTGGGAATAACCCGACCGTGTTCAGGGTTACCGGGATAAAGGCCGGTACGCCGGATGGCGAGCGGTATGACGTGATTGACTGTCACGGTACAACCGTCCTCACGCCGGAACAGTGGTTCAAGTGTGACAAGGTGCATATCATGATGTTCCGCTTTGCGCCCAACTTCGATATTGTACCGGATGTATTCGTGTCCGCCTCTTTCGATGCTGGCGACGTGTGCAATTTCGAGAATTTCATCAACGAGTTGGTAAGCCAGACCGGCGATGAGATGAGATGGCGCAAGATGAACGTATGCGACTTCAGGGACATGTTGAAGGAAAATCGCGACCAGTACATCGAGCGTGTAGATAATCGCCTGATGAACAATAACATCGAGTGTGTAAAGAAAGTTTACGATTTGCTAGGTATCAAATGAACAGAATCAATCCACCTGACGAAAAATTGTACCTGGAATTCCTGGGCAAGAAGGAATCCGACCGCAAGGACCTGTATGAACAGGCCCGTGAAAAGCACGATAAAATCCAGCACAAGATTAGCGATGAAAGCGTCTCAATCAGGCTGGCCAAGCAGTGCCAACCGTTCCGCGACCGGCTGCAAGAAATCGCGGATTCGTTCATTGGCAAGTGGGTGTTCATCGAACCCGGTACAGAGGTCGCGTTCGATGATAAGCCGATTAAGAATGCCCATCCCATCATTATGTACGGAATGTCCATGACATACCGCACGCGGTTCGACGTTAAGGACCTGGTGAACAAGGATGGAAAGATAATCGACCTGTCCTTTTCGGACCTGTATTACCTGGATTTGATCAAGCTCGATGCTGTCGTGATGATGGGAAAGGATGGCATGACGGCAAAAGTCCTCCCGAGCATCATTTATGGCGATTTCGAAATGTCCAATTCGGGCGATCTCGTCAAGGACATCAACAATAACCTGGTCGAGTTCGACCGGCACAATCGCATCTATCACCTCATCAGCAACCTGTCGAGTGAAGATTCCAAGGCGAAATGCGCCGAGTATCTGCGCGGCAAGCGTGATGCTGTACTGGAAAAGCTGAAAACCGACCGCGAGAACATCATCAAGGGTTATGACTACATCACCGACTATATCGGTACATGCATTTTTGAGAACGAGGAAGTCCAGAAACTTTACGGGACTTACACCTAATGGAATAGTTTCCTGTAGGAGGCGATTATGAAGCTGAAATGGAATGGATTTGACCTCGAACTGACGGTCGAGGAGCTGAAACAGATGGTCGAGAAGGGCCTTATTGACCCCGAGGACGATAAGGTGCCCTACCCGGACACATGGAAGGAACTCCTGAAGAGGATTCCCGTGCAGCCGAACCAGCCGGTGCAACCCAGCGACCCGTTGAAGCCCTATGTCAATCCGCAGAGTCCGTTCCCGTTCCCCACGGTAACTGCTTACGGGTGCCAGTCGGTCCAGGGACCCCTGGGTGGCGTTGCGCAATGGGACGGGACTACCGCACTGGGTGGCAAGCTGAACATCACTGACGGTGACGAGGTTATCCGGCTAGACAGCGATAACACGGGGAATCCGGGATGTTCGAAAAAGTAAAGCGACTGCTTGGGTTCCCGGTGAATCCATACAAGGGTATCACCGTCCGCGTGGAAAAGGACAACCTGGTCGAATATGTACCCGGTCCGCATGTTATCCTGAGTAAACTTCCGTTTACATTTCCGGGGTCATGCGTAAACGTGGTTTACATGCCCGGATACAGGCTTCGCGCGGGGGTACCCGGGCGACACCTGTTCACCCTGCTGTTCACCGACACCAACCCGTCATGCGACTTCGACAACAAGGTCCGGGTGGTCCTGGTGACCCAGGACAAGGAAGGCAACCTCGCGTGGATCCGGTGCTGGAACCGGGACGAGATTGTGCAGCGGATAGGATGGCGCGGATACATATACCTCCTGGAAAACTCCAAGATTAACTGGCGCATCCTAGCCATCGGGTAGTACGGAAAAGGGCTCCTTTCGGAGCCCTTGTTTTTTGCCGGATAGTAGGTTAACCGTCTCGCTGGACGACATCGGCATAGGTCGCGACCGGTACTACCGGGGAACGTGGCTCCTTGTTCAGGTAGGCCTGCATCATTTCTATCATGTTACTGGGCCATGCGCTGAATGAGACATCATAACGGTCAACATGCACTTGCACCGGGATATTGTTCCCCTTGCTATTCTTGAAAATGCCTTGTAACTTGAAGGTTCCTACGATATTGTTGGCGGTATCGCAGGAAACATTGTCGAATATGTCCGGAAGCAGTTCGTTGACCTTGATGGCCGCGTCTAGGTCCTCGGTGATGTCGTGCGGGGGTGTTGCGGAGAACCCGTGCTTGAAGAACGGGAAGCTGTTGCATGCCGCCTTTGCGGCAGCGGTAATCTGTTCTGTTGTAATCTTGCTCATGGTTGCTCCTTAGTGGATTGGACGGAGATGGCCGTCCTTGGTCACCCAGGCGGCATCGATGTATATCTTGCGCCTGAGGTACAGTTCTTCGAGGAACACCACGTCGGCGATGTTCCACTTGATTGGGTAGACACCGCAGTATTCGGTGATGGCGTCTGCGTAGAACTCGTACCAGTCGTCATTGAGACACCAGCATCCGAGCTTGGTGTCGCAACGGGTGTACTTCGGATAGTTGCGCTTGATGAGCTCTACCACCTGGTTCTCGTATGCCGGGTCGAGGACCAGTACGGAGAAGAGGACCTTGCCATAATCATTGTCCTTCATCCTCTCGTCGATCCATTCCTGGATGCGCTCGGCACTGGTGATTTCTATTACTCCCCGGTTGACATTCTTGATGTATTCCTTATACGGCTGCATGCTAGATATCCCCCTGTGCTTCCTTCAATGCCTTGTCAAGGTGCTTGTTCACGGCCTTGCGGGCATTCCTGATGATGCTTGCGACCTTTTCCGCGGAAATGACGGCAAGGTTCCCGATGTCCTTGACACGGCGGTTGACATCCACCTCGTAGATGCCACCGTTCAGGTATCCTTCGGCGGACAGGTACATCATGTGCTTCGCGATGATGCGGAAGCTGTTCCCGCCTTCCCACTGCAGGGCCTTCACGACCTTGTAGATGGTGTAATGCTGCCCGTGGAACGGATGCTCGTCGTCATCGCTCCACCCGCCCACGATGACCCACTGGCCCATTATGCGGGATAGCATCTTGTTCACGTACTTCTTGTCCACCCCGTCAAGGACGAGCTGGCGCTTCTTTTTCAGGTCCTCGATCTGCTCGTCGAGTTCCTTGACCTGCTGTTCCGGGGTGGGCTTCGCCTTGAACATGACCAAGTCTTCCACCGTGTCAAGTACCTTCTTCATCATTTGGAGGTCTCCTTCGATTTCTTCCATTGTTCGAGAACCTGTTCGTATTCCGGTTCGGTTATGTAATGACGGTCGGTCTGGATGACAGGCGTGGCGTTCCCTTTGCCGGATGCGGCATAGGTGATTTCCAGGCCACAGTTTGGACTAAATTCCATTTTAACGATGGCATCGCTGTCATAGGCGGCAGTTCCGATGTTCTTCTTGAACGTGATTATCATAAGTCGCCCTTCCCCTCCGTCATGATGACCGAAATGTACTGGGGTGGGATGTGCTTTGCCAGCCACACACTGTCGTTGCCCACGAAGAACTCGATACCGTCGGCCATTGCCTGCTTGGCATCAATCTTTAGGATGAGCACTCGCCCCTTGCGCCTCTTGGCCACCGTTTCCGCCATCTGGGTATCGGTGGACATGTGGACATACTGGCGGGCCATGGGCAGGAGGCCGTCCTTTTCGATTGCCCCAAAGCAGAACTCGTTGGTGCCGTGGTACAGGATGTCCGGAGGGGTACCAATTTCCTTCTTGATGGCCTGGGGGACGCTGTGGCCATAGAGGGCGCGGATGCGGTCCCCTACGATTTCATGGCGCTTCTTGTCGGAAGTGCGGATGATTTCTTCCAGGTCTTCCTTGGTGACCGGACGGTCGTCCACGTAGTTGCCCCCTTCATTGAGGGCATGGAGGAGCTGTTCGATGGGCACGAAGCCTTCCTCGTCCAGTTCCAGTTCGTATTCCCACGGTGCATGGCGCAGCGCGTAGGAGATTTCCTTTGAGAGTTTTTCAAGGTTCATGTTATCTTCCGAGGTAATAGGTGAAACCGGTTGTCATGTCCTTCACGCGCAGGTGTGCCCACATGGGTTTGCACTTGTGATTGGCGCTGTCCTCGTGGTTGGATATTTCCTTGTTGCGCCGGCGGTAGCTCTTGAAGTACCGTTCAGCAGCATGGTAGCTGTTGTATGCGCGGAACTTGTACCCCTTATCCGGGTCGGAATGCAGGAACGGGGGACCGAACATGCCATCGGTAGGATCCACGCTGTACAGGTGCATCTTGGGGTAGTCGCGGCGATATGTGGCGATTACCTTGATACGGTGACGGCGCGAGTTGATGAAACTGTCATAGAGGAACTCGACGAGAAGCATGATGCCAAAGATGAGTGCGATGGCACCACCGATGATTCCTATAAATGCGAAGAATGTTAGCATTTGACCTCCTTGAACGTAACGTCTGTGTAGAATGTTGCTTCCACGATGCTGAGGTCCTGGCCGGGGAAGTTCTTCCTCAGGTAGTCCAGGGTGCGCTTGGCGCCCGCCTTGTCGGCGAACTTCATCGCCCATTCGGCGCTGTTGCAGTAGATGATGTGTTTCTTGTCGGCGAATGACCAGTTCTGCACCGCCTGGTCGCGCCTGTAGTTCACGATGATGAACTTGGTTTCGCTTCTTTCCATCTATTCCCCCTCTTCCATTCGTTTCTTCCGGCGTTCTTCGGCTTCCCTGACCATCGCGTTGAAGTCGTAGAAACCAATACCATTGCATGTAAGGCATGAGTGTTCGACGGTTTCCGTGGCGCCCCACTTGTTGGGATAGACGGTCGTAACTCTCCCGGTTCCCTTGCAGAAACCGCATTCGCGCCATCCCTTCAAGTACAGCTGCTGCATCCGGTAGAAGAATGTAACGATTTCCGGTTCGGCATCCTTGTTGCCGATACAGTCAATCATGTCCTGGCAGATGCTCGCCAATGGTGGTTCGATAATTCGCATGCTCAAAATGTAGCAAAGTATTGACAAGATGGCAACAAAAGGCTAGTTTTAGTGCATAGGAGACGATGTTATGACAGTAGAAGCAATCGTTTTAATCGTAATAGCCATCCTGATCGTGGGGGTGCCGGCGTTCCTGACATACCAGGATTACAAGCACTATAACCCCTATACGGAAGTGGTGTGCCTGAACAACAACTCCTTCATCGTTGCGACCAGGTTCATAAGCACCTTGTATAGGCTGGAAAACGGTGAGCCTTCCCTCCTTTCGGGAACTTCCAGCATTTTGTACGAAAAGTTCCGCAACGAGGTCATGAGTGCGGCCATGAAGGAGAAGCCCAGGGAGACCAAGACCTACTTCCTGGTCAATGCCGTGTTCCGGGGCAACAAGATTATCATCGACTACGCGCCGGTGGACATCAATAGTCTTTACAACAGGTAAGCGATGGCACGATTTTCGTTTGATGTGCAGCCTAACACCGCCAAGATAATCAGGAACAGCTGGTGCAACGGAACTGACGTATTTGCCAATGTCCGTGCGAAGGGCGACACCCGGATTCTATGGGCCTCTGACTGGGATATCGAGAAAGGCGAGGGTTCACTGGACTACGAGCTCCGTTTCGGCGAGCAGGAATATACTGTAAACGAAATGAAACAAAACATTGTCATCGTCAACCAGTCCGACAAGCCACAGCATGTACTCATCGAGCTACAGGAAATCGTGTACATCAGGCGACCGCCGGTCACCGCAACCACAGGATTTTAAGATGGATACCAAAGAAGGACTGCCAAAAATCGGCGTAGGTGACATGGTCTCCATCAGCCACCACTTCAACAACGAGTTCTTCGTATTCAACGGGGAAGTCAGGAAAGTGAAGCAGAATCAGTTCGGGAATCCTGTCCTGGTTGTGTGCAACGGCGACCGGACCAAGGAATTCGACCTGGAAACCATCTGGGTGTCGCATGTCGCCCTCATGAGGAAGGCCGGCATCGAGCAATTTGCTCCCCCGCACCTTGATGACGACTTTGCCGACCGCATTGTCCGGAAGGTCCATACACCGTCATACTATACCGTGTCCTTCGGCCTCACCCTTCAAGATGTTCCATTTGCGACCATATCGGGAAGGCGTGATGGCAAGATAACTCCAGCCGAACTTATCCGTCTCGCCGTATTGCAGAACTACCGGAAGCTGTCCTACTTCGACGGGACCTGGCTTAGTGTTACTCCCCTGATGAAAATCCTGGAATACTATGTCACTGATGGCATTCCGAAGATCTTCCAGGGTTTAGGTGTGAACGGCATCAAGGTATCGGGCTATGACGCCAAGACAGGCGAGTTCTACGAGGTTCCAATCCCCCCGCTGGACGCGATGCTCATATTCAACCTGGATGCGGCCTACGAGCACTATGTCAAACAATGGGTAGTGAGGAGTTCTGATGTACAGGATTGAGTACAGGAGCGAAGATCACCCGGAATTCGGGTATTCTCATTGCTATACGGTCAAGTGCAAGGCCAGGATAGTGAAGCGCCATGGTAAACGGCGAGTTGAATGGGATGAAATCGGGCCATGTGATTGTACTGGCGTATTGCAGAGGTAAATATGTGGAAGTGGCTAATGAGGAAACTGCCCAAGCGGGTCATCAAGCGGGAAAACGGCATCTTTTACCCACAGGTGTGGTTCATGTGGTGGCACTATGTATGGACAACGTATTACGAGAGTTGGACACCCGAATCGTTCGAGACAATGGATGAGGCCATTCGGCTTTTGGCGAACAGATGGGAAGCCTGTTCGGTACCGAAATCGGTCACCGTCGTATGGAGGAGTAAATGATTGAAGCGCCACTAAAAACATGGGTACTCTGCTGGGTTCCCAGTCCTGACCGCAACAACCAGGAAATACATTACTGGGGAGGCAAGGGCGGTGGCCGATGGGAAACCGATATCGACCAGGCTACCCACTTTGCCACTCTCGGGGCCGCAAAGGCCAAGATGACCGCGAACAGGAAATCCATGACCGGTCGCGGCTGGTGGAATTTCACAGATGCAGACAGGATGTTCATTGGGCAGATAGATACCATTATCCAAATTAACGAGACAGGATTCGAAGGATGACACAGGAGACAGAATTCAACGAAAGCAAGTTCCTTGCAGAACTCAAGTCGGCTGTTGATGAGATAGGCGGAGAGTTGTCTATTAAGCTCAATAACAACGACATGTCATACACTGTATGCTATTCTAGGGACGGAATTCCGTTCCAGATTAGCCTTGAAACACTGGAAGCGGTGTGCAGCACGAATGGGCCGGGTACTCTGCAGGAAACCTTGCTGGGTGCTACATCGCTCGAAACGAACCTGAACGACAAGCAGAATATGCTGATATGCGAACTGATGAACGTAAGCGATGCGATTTCGAAGCATACTGAGTCAAAGCAAGAACGTGCAGGGAAGTTGAAAGACATTGTCCAGAAGATAATCCCGGAAAAGATGGAATCGTATTTTCATACGAGCGAGGATATGTCCACGGACCCGTTTGGCAGATTCTACAAGGACGATGTGCTCAATATGCTGCTGACAACCATGAAGTATGACCTCATTCAATACATCGCGAATATATAGGTGGTGGAAATGAGCAATATAATTGTTGAAAAGTTCGATGATAACGTCCTGTGGCCCGGCAAGATTTGCTATGCCCTCTACAAGAGGTACCCAAACGGTTTCCGGTTCTTCCTTGGCCACTTCCGCGCCAAGTACGACTACGATGCCGAGGTGGAATGGCTCGATGCGCACGAGAAGGATCCGGAACCGGTCTACTATGTTGCCAAGGAAGTGAGCGACTGGAAGCTGAAAAACATCTGTGATTCCGCGAAATATGCGGAGAAGCTGAAAGCGCGAGTCAAGGAGCGTTGGGAAGCGAAGCAGAAGGCCAGCAAGGAATACAAGGAATGGAAGGCCGAACTTGTTGCCAAGGGCATGACCGAGAGCGACCTCCCGCTGTCCAAGCGCATGTTCCCTCCCCTGCTCGGCGAGCCTACCCTGGCCGACATGTACCACTACTGCATGTTCGATGGCGACGATATGGAGCCCAAGTGGGAAGCCGAGAGGAAGATTGCCCACGAACTTGCCGACAAGGCATGGGAACTGGAAAACCTGACCCCGGATGGCTTCGCGAAGGTTCGACCGATGACCAACTACGAGAACATCTACTATTCCCTCAGGTACCTCTATGACAAGCCGGTCACCGACATACGCAACAGGGCGCAACGGAGGCACGGATGAGTGACAACAGCCCCATGAATGTCCTGTTTGACCCCAATGCGACACGGCTTGAAATGGTTCCCGAGGAGGCGGTAAACCAGGCCGTTGAGGAATGCAAGCGTATGGCCAGGAAGATTGCGCTGCTCGCGCACCCGGAATGCGACGATGCGATAGTGGAGGTAACCGGCCTGGAGCGCAGGCCTGGGTTATGCCATGTGGACTTGCATGTACGCATGGTACCTCCGCCGAAGGTGTATCTCAACATTAAGATAACATCGGAGACGAAGCATGACGAAGAAGTGGAATAGGATACTCGCCGAGCAGAAACGGAAGGAGCCAATCCATATTATTTCCATTCCGGAGTATGAACGGCTGAAACTTTCGGTGGCTGACGAGAAGCGGTACAGGGAAGAATATCTTGGAGAGGTAATATGCAAGTAACAAAGGTAAAGAAGTTCAAGCTCAAAAGGCAATGGCCCTGGCAGAAGAAATGTCACCGTTTCCTGCAGGACAAGATAAAGGAACTGCATGAATTCATTCTCAAAGAGGCAGTCAGTAACGGAGCCGCGTGGATTATCATGTCCCCGGACCTTGTTGCAATGCTGTCAACATTGCCCACTACGTTCCTCATTCCGGTAAAGGATACACTGGGCGAGTACACGATGGAACCGACTGGGGCCCGCGTGACGACGGATATATTCGCTGGCGGCAATGGGCATGAAATGTATGCCATTCTCAGGCCATGTGGTACGGACAGGATGATTATCCTCAACTGCGGCAAAGAAGAGGATATCATCGGCCACATTGTCGGCGATGTTTGGGAGAGCAACGATGACTGTAAATCTTAACAAGATGCCCCCTCTGTTCGATGACGACGTGCCACTTACCTATCCGGACGGCTCCTATATCCCCGTCGGACTCACCTTCCTCCTGGCGCATCAGGACAAAATCACTCTGTCGGAGGCCCGCCGGCGCATGATCGAGGCATGGAGGGGCGGACATGGCAACAGGGCGCAGAGGCGCCAAAGGAAGAAGAAATGCCGGCAATAGACATCAGGCCGGTCCCCGGCGCCAACGGGGACATCAGGAAGGCCCTTGAAATCATCAAGACCAGTGTCCCCAAGGACACCGTGATCCTGTGCCCCTACATCGGGCACATATTCCCTCGTCCCGGCAGGTAGCGAAAAGCTATAAACTGCCGGAAAACGACAAGAGTCCCCGGATGATTGAACCGCTCAACAAGAAATACGTCAAGATGGTCACCAAGATTGTGTATGAGGGGTTGTCCCTACGCAACCTAACTGACCATGCGTTGCAGTACAAGTCCCGCTACCATGGACGCGAGGGGTTCAAGTTCCGTAACGACCATAACATTGCCAATGACATCGTGAAATCGGTCCTCAAGAACCCCCAGTCTTCCAAGATTGCCGTTCCCGGTTATGAGATGAAGGCCGATGGCCGTGTGCGGTATGTAGCATACGCATACAGTCCTTCCCTGGGCGATGTCGGAGTTGCCAAGATTATCACCACCGATACCCAATACCCGCCGACAAAGTTTCTCCAACCCCAGATTTTGACTACCTACCGTGAACGTCTTACCTCCGACATTAAGCAAATGCTGGATGAAGTTATGCCGATCTCCTACATCATGGAAGGCAAGACTGATGACGAATACCGCGCGGACCTGGAAATGTTGCAGGATATTCAGGTTGATGTGCCAACTATGGAGAAACTGCATAGCAAATACTTCGAATTTATATCCAAGCGAAACAAGATTGACAAGTCGATAGCGAGACTGTTCGACGCGGCAGAGGGCAACTACCTGGATGTCCCGTATGAAACCATGAAGGACCTGGTTATGTCCCGCAGCAAGATGAACAAGACCATCGGCAAAATTCACCAGATGATTAGGCGCATCAAGCCGAAGTTCGGGGAACCCGAGGTGGTAGTGAACACTATACCGTCGGATGAGTATGAGTCCTTGATTAAGGAATACATTGAGGTCGGCACCAAGCAGTATGACAAGATGTTCGCCGAATACATGACGCCGGAAGACGTGGAAGAGGTGAATACGACCTTCAAGTCGCTTGACGAAAAGCTGGCAACGTCGGTGCCGGCGCAAACTGAGGGTGTGGCTCGTATGGAATCGATGGAGACGCAGTACAAAGCGTTCATCGAGTCGGTATGCGCCGAATTTGGCTGTACGGATGCAATCCGTCCACTCCAGGAGGGCTTCTCCGCACTGTGCGAGGCTGATATGGGAGACACGATGACCGGTTCGGCCTGGGATGGTGTCGAGTGGATCCACGTATACCACGCTGCCGACCCCCGCATGGACATGGACATCAAGCTGGACAGCCTGTGGGCGACCCGGCAGAAAGACTCGGCTACCCGGGAGGATGTCATTGGACGGTTTATAGAGGATGCGGAGGATTTCAACAAATGGCTTGCAACGTCAGAAGATGGGGGAGCGTTCATAACATCGGCGACCATCAAGTTTAGGGGTGACCAGGATGCGATTACCGTGGATATCCCGTGTCCCGGCGGGGAAGAGGATTTAGTTTCCCCCAGTCACAACAACCTCCAGGAAAGCGTCGCTTTTCCAGGTTCCCCCGAGATACCTGCCAGTTTCTGTCCTACTACCGGAGCCCAGGCGAAGGTGGACACGAAACTCAGGCAGCTTGGCATAGTGGTGGACTGGTCGACGTACACGCCGTCCAGGAACCGCTCGTGGGCTTCCCAGGGGATGCCATCGGGTACAGCCGAGGCCTACACGGTGTCGGAGGCCGAGAAGGCCGGTTCGTATACCACGTACAACAGGCGCACGATATGCTTCTATGTATCGGTGAGCAAACTGGCAAGGACGCCGGTGGAGATGTATGACGTCAACGACCGCATGGGCAGCGACTACCGGGAAATCGGTGTGGATACAAAGTTCGTACCTCCGGAGGAACCGGTGGGTAAATAAGGAGAGTTATGATTGAACACATTGAACAAGGGACACTTCCGGCGGGGAAGAAAGCTGTTATTGCCCTTACGAGCTGGAAGAAGCGAATCAATACTGTGGGTCTCACCATCTATAACCTGTTTGAGACCTGCGGTCCCGATTACCACATTGTTCTCACATTGGCCGAGGAGGAGTTTCCCAGGAAGGAACAGGAGCTCCCGAGGGACCTGGTGCTCATGAACCGGGCCGGGATGTTCGAAATTCTGTGGGTGAAGAAGAATATACGGAGTTTGAAAAAAATCTGCTATGCGATGACACGATATAATAAAGTACCAATTATAAGTGCCGATGATGATTGCATATATACTTATAATTATGCTGATACATTGTATAATGCTTGGCGTATGCATCGCAAAGCTATATCCTCTTACAATGTTGCCCACCATTATGGTATACCGTTTCAACATGGACCGGCTACTATTTATCCTCCTGGGGTTTTTGGTATAAAATGTCTTGAATTACTCATGAATCCCAAAGTAATAAGCATCAATCATGATGATGTGTTATATGGCTTGATTGCATGGTATAATCATATACCAATTATAGATATTGCAAAGTCAGTGCCATATATTTTTCATGATACGAATGATGCATTAAGTAGAACTAGAAAAGTTAAATGCCATGCAGCGATTCGTAACTTAATGGAAATTTTACGGAGATAATTAGATGAAATATCCGGTTGTAGTTGGTTCAAATTGTTGTGCGGGTAATTTTTATCATAATTATCTAAACACAGCATTTTATAGTCCATTTATTTGGTCAGTTGTGCCTTACAATTCAATACTGAATTTGATATCTATGTGGGCTAAAATTGATTGGGGTGATATTAAAATAGTGCCCAATCCGACAAGAGAATTTACCCTTACTTTACAGCTTAATAAAATTGCCGATATACATTACGTGCATTATTTTTGGTCAGATAAGCATTCCACACCTTATGCAAAGGGCGCAAGTATTTTCTATCGCGATATTCATAAATATCTATTAAACAAGTATAAAGAACGAGTATCTAGGATGTTTAATGATGGAAATGTTGAAGCACCCATATTCATAATACATGAAGAAGACTATGCTAATGAAAAAAATGGCAATGTACTACCTGAAATAATGCAACTGGAGACCTCATACAAACGCATTATTATAACACATTCAACCAATTTAGCATCGATTAAGACTAATGAAAATTGTCTTTATATATATGATGCCAATAAGATGATGCCGGAACCAATGATATTAAAATACGGTGATGAAATTGCTGCTTTTTGCGGCTTAGATAAAAACGATTACATAAAGCCTGATATTACTTTATCCGCCCAATAATTATCTATTGCCTATTTATAAGTTCTTCGAGTGGTTTGCCACGTAAGGTGCCACCTTTAAGGTGTATGACATAATCAGACAGACGTATTTTCTTGATATTAGCGTTGTGAGTTTTCATGTCCTGATAAAAAGAACACCCGGTATCCATAGTGGCATTATTTATCATACATCTGGATTCATCAAAATAGTGTATGCCATTTGTTAATATAAAATCGATGTCTAAAATACAAAAATATGGATATAATCTAGCGGGTGGCACACGGTCATACCCAATTTCGCCAACCGCATTGAAATTATGAAAATCATTTAAGAGATTTAGAGCACTGGGCTTAAATAATATGTCGTTATCACAAAGTAAACAGAACTTGGTTTTAATTCCGGTGCGGAGAATCCAATCTAAAGATGCACAATGATTTTTTGATGGTTGATGATAATTTGGTGTATGTTTGAAATTTGTGTTATCAACCACGGTAATGTATTTATTGGGAGTATCCGGAAATGGTATTTCAGTTGAGTTATCAAGAATTATGGTGTATGGTATAGTCTTGAATATGGAATAGAATGATTGAAGCATCGACACCGTAAAATCATGTCGGTTAAACGTTGCGGTGAGTAGAGTAATGTCGTGTAAATCGGGCATGCTATCCAAATGTTTTTATTAGGGTTGACAAAATTCCATCATATTTACCGCGATTTACTGACCACAGTGCAAGCTCATTTTGGGCAGCTTGAATGACATAGTCTACATCATCAATATATGCGCGGGTTGCTCGTGGCCAAATTTTATGCTTTCGCATCCAATAGTATTGCCATGATTCATCCGATGTTGGGCTATACTTCATATACAGCTTTTCATCAAAAAATTCCGGATCGGTAAATAGATGAGGGGGATACAACGTACCTCCACGACCGTTTTGTGAACGTCCATAAGGAATAAGCTGTCCGCGTTCAGCTTCAGTAATATCTTTCCATACAAATTTTCCATTTATTTCGCGTTGTTTAATTCTGCCCGCAAGTACATCATGCGGCCACAATGCATGATCATCAACAAACTGTTTTAACCATCCATTCGGTCTAAGCTGGTCATCATCGATAATTAGGATCGGATTATCGGGATACTTGTCAAGCGTTGGCATTAGTTTCTTGTGCGAGCGTGTGTTACGTGGTGTCCAAAGTAATTCTACTTTACCGCTGGCTATGATTGTACGAAGATCGGACGGCAGGTCATTTTCCTTATGAGGGAATTCTTCTTCCGATAAAACCAGAACACAGTGCACATTATATTCAGGTTTGATTTGTTGTAAAATCGAATACCACACTAGACCGACATCAGCTATTCTTGCTGGATAACTGGTCATAGAAATAATTATGTAATCATTAGACATGAAACGCTCCTTTTCGGATACAGTTTATATCATTTCTAGGACATAAACTATATTCCACCGGTCAACTCAGCAGCCCGTACGGTATCATTAGCGCCCCGCATATAACTGTCAACGCATTTATGCAAGCGCATACGACCCGTTCGACCGCCACCGGTACCATCATTTGTCATATTTCCAGTCATGGAAGACATCCCAACAAATAACGTATTCGAATTAGGTTGCCAAATACGTTATCGTATTGCTATGTTTGTTGCATTCAAGACAATTCCGTCGCGATGTAACAAGGAGTATGCTAATGGCGATAAAGTCCTCAGCAATCCTTTCTGGAATAGGGCCAGTGAAACAAAAACCCTATGTCAGGAAGGATGGCACTCTTGTTCAAGGTACAACTCGGTCGAAGCCGGGTACCGTATTGGACAAAAATGGGCAACTTAAGAAACCAAAATTTAAGTAGCTCATGTGGCAAGCCCTATTATTCATAGGGATTGTTTTAATAGTTTATAGCATTAGTAATCCGGGCAATAATCCGTCACCCCGAGAAGATATGACAAGTAGTACCTATGAGCAAATCCCCTAGCCGCGAACATGTCCGTAGGGCCAAATGATCCAAGTCTAGCCTCAAGGAAGCCGAATAGGCGGCTGCGGACTGACGGTTGCCACCGGTAGCCCCAATTTGCTATATTTTCTGCATGAAACATATCAACAATAAAGTCACTTACCGCGAGCCATGTGGCATATATAAGGCCATCTGCAGGGAGAACCCCGCCTTTGAAATGACCGCAGACGGCCGCCTGATTTATCATCCGGAAACCTGTACATCACGTGGCGAAAATAGAGGAAATTAACAATATCTAACCGTAGCAAGCCTATGTTCGATAGGATACATGCGCTTTTCATGAGCAGGCAGCAAACGGTATATTTGTTCACGCTGATGCTCAACTGCGTGATATACGGCATGCTAATGCCGACATTCCTTATGCTGGACATAGGGCTAGGTAGCCGAGTGTACTCTATCCAGCTCATAGTCAGCTGCCTTATCGGCCTGGTAAGCGCCTACATAGCCAGCGACGTCAACAAGAAACGCTGGGTATTCTGCCATTTCAAGGCAATAGATATTTCGGAAACGCTGTTCTTTACCGTGGTGGAACTGTCATTTTTCCTGGCTTACATGATAGGAAAATATGACCCTACCGTGGACTGGGAAGGCGTATGCCGGCTATTCTTCGTCCATGACCTGCTACTGAGGATAGTGCGGTTCATAACGGAAATGATAATACCGAGCATAGGGGATGTTTTCGAGCAAAGCCTGTACAAGAACCAGATAGACTACCAGAACCATTCCAACGCCGAGCGGCTGATGAGTAACGTCGGCGCCGTAATCGGTGCCTTGTCCGCCTTGGCGGTGGGTGACTTTTTCAAGGAACACGTGTGGCTAATCTTTTTCGTCACCGTGTTCGACTGGATTGGCCTCTGGGGACGGTGGCAGTTCTACTACAACAAGCAAAACTTCGCAATCATTGTAAGGAACTTTGCGCACGAATCCAACGAATGGCGTCGTACACATAGCGGGAAACGGAAATGATGGAATGGAAGCAAACACTTGGCCCGGTGGATGCCTGGCTCAAAGCCACTGCCTGATGAGCATGTCCCTTCTATTCCGGGTTTCCTCGTCCATTATCCAGTTGCCATTTCCGTCCTGGACGAATGCCTCGGATATTGCTTCCTCCCAGGGGTCAATCAGTGTCGCCATAGTGCACGTCACCCTGCCGGAGCTTAGCCCAAGCGGGTCGTCCGGGTTGTACTCGTTCGACTGGGGCGGCTCCTCGCGGTGTCCTAAAAGTTCGTCATAGAGACGCTCGAAATCATCAAGACCGGTCATGCGGAGGCATCCTGGCAGATTTGCTGTAAGAGTTGTTCAACGGAACTTTCGACCTTGCGATCCAGGTTCAGCAGTGATGTAAGGTACAGTACGACATCCATTGCCGCCTTGATATTGACCATGTGGTCCTTGTCGGTCCCTATCTTGACTATGTGTCTGGCGTTGAAGTCGAGGGTCCCCATGGTATCGGTCAGCACGCCAATACTGCATGATGCCTCGGGTAACTGGTGGATGGCGCTGTCGAAGAAGGTAGGCACGGGAAGGTTCTGCTGGAACGATACGAGGGTTCCCACGATGACACACCCGTCACCTAGATGGACAATAAGGGGGATATTGGTCATGACAATCTCCTATTTAGTCGGTTTACCGCCGTACTTGGTGATGAATTTCGCCATCTCCTTGCGATATCCCTTCTTCGATCCGGCGAAGAGTACGAGGATGTTGAAGGCGAAGTCACGATCCATTAGCACCTTGTATGGCACTCTGTACTTCATGAACACCCGTTTCGGGAAGTCCCAGAAATTCTTGGCGCCGTTGTCTCGCAACGAGCATAGTGCTACGGTGCACTTGCCATTATCGTCCTTGTCAATGTCGAGGTGGATGTCTTCCGGGCCGTCATGGCATATATGGTAGACGGACACGTATCCCTCGTACCGTCCGGATTCCACGCCCGGTACCTTGTCGGCATCCCACATCTCGTCGGGAAACGAGTTGTTCACCTCTTCGAGAAGGTCGTAGTACCGTTCTGCCACCTCAGGCATCGGGTCGTTTCCATACCAGTTCCAATACTTGCTCTTGCCCATGGTGTTCTCCTTTACTCCATTTTGCTGGTATCTACCGGTACATCTTCCGGCATCGGGTCGTCTTCCATCTTCTCGGCATAGTCGATGATGTGGTCGCATTCCTTTACCAGCTTGTCCTTGTACTCTTTCATAATGTTGATTACTTCTTCACGGCTCATGATTTCAAAATGCTGCAGTTCGGTTTCCAGGGATTCCAGTGTAGGCGTTGCATTCCCATATATGACCTGGCTGATGTCGAATAGGTCATAATGCTGTACGCACGCCCATTGGAAATTGTTGTGTTCCCTGTAAAAGCTGATGCTTTTGCCGGAAATGGACACGGTGCGTCCGGTCATTGTCACCTGGTCCACCCGCATGTATATGGTGTACCATGCGGTAATGTGCTTGATGTATTTACCCAGGAGCATGTCCTTGCATGCCTTCCTTACCTTTTCATAGAGGCTGGCCTCTTCCTCCCGGTATGTCTTTTCGAGTTTGTCGCCGTTATCCAGGCATGCCTTCTCCTCGCCCTCGATTTGCTCAATGAGGCGCTTTTCAAGCTCGCTTGGCGCCTTGATGTTCCTGAGCTTTTCAAGCAGGGCATGCCTGTCCGAATCTATACGCTGGTTCTTGATGATCCGGAGCTTGTTCCACAGGAAGTGGAAACGGTCGATTAAGTCCGGCAGTTCCTTGGGTATTACTATGTTGCTCATGGTTACTCCTTATACTGGGTGTTACAAATGTAGCAAAAATGTTCCCGGTTGCCAACAGGAGGAAACAATGCTATATTTATTACTATGACGTGTACAATGGAAGAAATCAAGAAGTCGTTCGACTTCCTTATCGAGGAAGGCTACGAGGACCGCTATGAGTCGTCCGTAGTGGAAAGGGACGGGGCCGAGTCAATCGATGTCACGGATACGTGGCTCGGAATAACCGCGTTCTCGCTGGAGGAATACCGGTCCGGCGATACCGAGGGGTTCCTCATCACATTCCCGGGTGACGACCGTGACCGCATCCTCGTAGGTTACACCGAGGATAGCAATCCGTGGGGCCCGATGGCGTCCGAACTGGACAAATATGACCAGGAGAACACGGTATCTGCGGAAAAGCGGTTAGAAATCTGGGAGAAGAAACTGGATGCGGCACTTGAACGCGAGAACGAACTTTATGCCGAGAAGGTTGCCCTCGAAATCAAGCTGAACATCCGTCCTACATGGAACGCTTTCCCTGGGTTGGATGAATGGAAGAAGGTGGCCAGTCCCGGTGACTACGTGTTTATATTTGACGCATGCCCGTCACCACTGAGAGTAAACTTCGACGGAACCGGCTTCACCGACGTGCACGGCTACAAGTTCGACATGGAACAGTGGAAAGCGCTGGCGTGGATTCCGTGGCCGGACATAAATGTAGCAACTATAAAAGGAAAAAGACAATGAGCGAACTGAAGAAACCTGCCGCACTGCAATTCCGACACAACAACAGTGATGGGTTTGTTGCCGGATACGAGAAAGAAGAGATGGACAAGTTCCTGTCCGAAGTCGCTGCGGTTCTTGCCGAAAGGGGCAAGGATGCATTAAACACAATGAAGAAATTCAACGACTGGAACGATGCATCCAACACGAAAATCCCACTCAACGAGGAAATCTTCGCCCTGCTAGAAGACAGGATGGACCCCGAAAAACTCAGACCTGCAGTCATCGTCGCCAAGATGCACCCAGCCAAGTCCCTCACATGGACTGAAAACAAAGAAGGCGATGCTCTCTGCTACGATCTCCCAGTAGGAAATTTTCATTGCTGCAACGGGGCTGCAATCAAGTATTGGAAAGCCGTCAACATTCCATCAGAACCGGCAGTGGGGATGATCGACGAAAAGACACGCGACAAGTATGCTCAACAAGCGGCAAATGAAAGATGCAGGTGTTTCAAGTGTGATGGTATCCGCAACGATACCCATGAAAAGTGCGGCCCTAAGCCATGCAATACCTGTATGGAGTGGCATACCGCATACTGGGCGGCACGGCTCGCTTTAGAAATGTATGGGCGGGATGTGACGGGCGTTGAACCCATTACTCGAGGATAACTAAAATGGATAAGAAAACTTACTGGAAAGACGGATATCAGCTCATTGACAATAGTGGCAATGTATATACCGTTAAAGGAAAAAGTGCCAAATTTAGACAGCCTGGTAAAACCTGGGATGGTTCATTTGTAGATGAAGAAGAATATGATGACAATCTGAAGTTGATTCATAGATTTCAACGTGGCGACAAGTATGATATAGTGGCAGTTAAGATGCCTGGAGAACTATTCTTTGAAGACTGGAATGGTAAGCCTATTTCTGGAAAAGCGTGGGATGATTCTGATGGATATAGGCACGATGTCACTATCATAGGTTATTGCCGGGGTCAATGGGTATGCGAGAATGTAAACCTTTGTTTACAGAAGTTCGACCATGTGGCGGTTGAATAAAGGAGATAGAATAGCTATGTTCTCAACAATTAAAATTGGCTATCAACAATGGAAAAAGAAAGATTTATCCATTGATGACGGTCTAGGTGGCATTAAAGTCATAGACGGAATATATTATTATGAATGGGAGGCCGCAGTGAGAGTGGCGTCCCAGGTAAAGGGCTATCATATTCCAACACATGAAGAATTTATGAAAGCCATCGAACTATGCAAGTGCAAGTATGAACCGTGTGAACAAATTTGGAATTTCTCGTACACTGGGATCGAATCCTTTAAGAAAAAGTTTGGGTTTATTCCCGGTGCCGGATATGAATTTGGTCATTCGGCATATACCATTAGTGGTATTCAAGTTGATACAGGATTTATATCTAAAGACTGGGCACGCTACTGGTGTAGTGATTTGGCAAAAGACACTGAAACAACAATGTCAAGAGCCCATCATTTTGTAACTATTACCGATAAAGACGATATATGGATTGGTCGTGACTCTAGTTCAAGGTGTTACCGAGTAAGGCTAATTAAGGATAATGATGTTGTTGAAACTTGTGGAATAATTCATACAATGGAAATGTGTATAAATAAGTTAGGCTCTGTCCCCAAAGTGTGGATGACACAAAAGGTTGATTTGTGAGATGTCATAAGCTATATTGTGATAAAGAGATATATGTAGGAGAGTAGTCATGCATTGTTGCTATTGTGATTCTCAATCGGTACGAATCATTAGAGGGTTTACATATAGTGGAATAGAGCACTTAGTGTGTTCGGATCATCTAAATGATTTGAAAGCAAAAATAATCCACGACTCGGATGTGGCTAGACGAATGATTGATGCGCACGGGATTGAATCCATCACTGATGTAGTTTCCGTTAAACCAGACATATTGAAAGAACTTTTGTATGGTGACGAACATACAAGTTATGGAATGGCTTATAAAGGGGAACGGCATAAATGACTGTTAAGTATGATTTGAAAGCATATCCGATTATGGTAGATGGCAGGGAACGGAGAGCGTATATTGCTAGTGATGTTGATGCCTTGTTGTCTCGTATGGAAAACACGATTAGCAGTAAGGACGATATCATTAGGAACCTTGAAAAACGGTTGCAAATTAGGCAACGGGCTACACCTAGAACTAGGAGTGGGTGATTAAAATGGAATAGTTTTATAAATGGATGAAAATTCCAAAGGAGTAACTATATGAAACTTAGTAAGATAATTGACGAGCTCACCGAGTTAAAAGAATATATCGGTGACAAGGACCTGGAAGCATGCACGGCAAACGATGCAATGACCGGTGTCAATGTCATGTACCTGAACGACGAAGGTGGTTGGACCAGTACGTCGCTGGAAGGCGAGAAAGCAAAGGCTGAGTTGAAGACAACCATGAGTGACCAGGAGGCACTTGACAAGATTAAGGTCAAGGTTTTACATCTTGACTTATGCGAGGCCTCCAACGACCCGGATCTTGTCGCTAGGGCCGATGTTGAGGTTACTAACGATACTTCGTTATTCGGTCTCAATGGTATTGACCTTAGGTATAATGACGCTACTGGGAAATACAGTATTGTCGAACCGACGAACACAGTCGGCGTGCGTATGAATGAACTTATCCGTATAGCAGTGACAAATGCTGTTGTGGCCCGTTATGAACAAATAAAGCATTCAGATGAAATGCTTGAAAAGCTCGCTACTGCTACGAGCATTGACCGGAAGGAATACGGCGAGATTCTCCCGGCGATTACTGCACATTTTGACATAGACAACATGGATGTCCACGATTGTCTTAAAAAATGCCGTTTAGAATTAAAGGCGGCCTACGCATACATCAACTACTTGGAAAATGCCCAGTTACGTGTGACAAAAGTCGATGTGGCGCCATGCTCCATGAAGGATGATCCGAGCAGGCTGGCTGACGTGGTCGCTGTAATAAACGATGGGCTGGTCATTCGTGGAATTAGACTATATGCAGCAGCTCCGGCAATGTCACCGATGTTCGGTAAGGATGGCGTGTACTTATCGTATCCTGAACTGGTAGGAAGCAAGATTTACCCGGCAGCTTATCCAATCCAGCCAACCTCTGACGGCAATCTCCAGTCTCAGCTTCTGGACAAGGTCATTGAACGATATAAATCCATGTCGGTTGCTAGAACGTTGTCTCTTTCGTGGAATAACATTCTGCAAGCCGGCAATAAATACCTAGTGAAGTTCCGTCCTTCTGGTCATCCGCATGTCAGCATGCTGCGTAATCTTGTCAACAATTCTGCCATCTGTGAATGTGTCATGGAGAATGACCAACCGGATGTCAAGAATGCTGACGGTACTCCGTATATCCCGGAGAAGGCGTTGATTGTAAAATATACAATTACCCCTGATATGACTCTTAAAGACGTTCCGTACTATGCAATACCGGAATGCGAATGGGGCCAGAGCATCGACCTAGCTGCCCCAACGAGGGATGGCTTGCTATATTTGAAGCCATGCGAACTAACAAAGAACATGACCGAGAATACTTCTACCCGCTGTACAGAAGCACAACCGGAACGCCCGGTATCATTCATTGACCATACACCTGTAGAGGCAAAGGAGCCGACCGTGGAACATTCTGTATATTCCAGACTCGAAGCTGACAAGTATATGGATTGGCAAGCAAACAGAATTAGGCAGCTCGAGGAAGCGTTGAGACAGGAAAGAGACCGGTTCCAACCGAACGGATGGTCGAAAGCGTTTACCGAAATGTTCGAAAGTAGAATAACATCGGCTGTCAATGACGGCTTGGCCAAGATTGAAACCGCATGTGTCACTGCGTTAGACAAGTTCTGCCGGCAGATGGACTCATCTGCATACGATAAACAGTGATTGATGGTTGCCACGCACAATGGATTGACCTGTATTTTACAGCGCATAGTCGATTGTGACGACTGACCCAATAGAAAATTGGCGTGCACCGGCCCTGTGCCGGTGCATTTTTTGCTATATTTCAATAATTCTTAGCGGGCGGTTCACCGGTTGCCGGACGGTGCCAGTTTTGCTACATTTCGGGCATGATTACGATACGCAAATACTTCCCCGGCTTCGCCTTCCCTGATGACGAATCCGAATTCTGTGAAACCAAGTGTGCCACTCCCCAGGATGTGCTGAACAGCGAATGCTGGAAAAAGAGGGTAGGCGATGCGAAACTTCAGTACGCGGAGTATGAGGATATCATGTCGCGAATGGAGTTTTTTGATGGCGGATTTTGTTCCATCGTAGCGACGGCGGACACTGTTGCCGAAATGAAGGCACTCATTGAACTCGCCGGCATCAAGCCCGGAAAGTGGTGGAGTGAAGACTGATGCCTAGTTACATGTTGACCCATTACAAGGTACATTATCGGGTGACCGAGGAGCTGCACCCTGAAAATAACTATACTCCATGCAAGGTGGAATTCACCACCGAGATTGATGCAATCGACTACGATGACCTTTGCAAAACGCTGTATCACAAGTGTATAGCGAACCGTGGTATAGAGTATTACGAAATCCTGGGCGTTGCCACTTACTATAATGGTTACTGGACCCCTCTTTGTAGTGTGGCAGGCACAATATACTCAGGAAACAGGGAGAAGACCACGTAGTTGCCATGGGTCACCTGGAATGCTACATTTGGGACATGGATTTGCAAACGAAGACATTATCTATTTTCGGGAAGGAATACTGCGTGTATTCGGGAGCATGCTGTTCATCGGTTTCCCCGAAACGTACGCTTTATGTCGAATTTACCAAAAATTGCAATGCGCATTGCCCGTTCTGCTCGGCGCATAGGGGTCTTGGCGACCTAGATCCAGCGATATTGAAGGAGTGCGTTGACGAACTGGTCGATGCGGGTGCGGTTGATCGGGTGTCGATTACAGGCGGTGAGCCCTTAATAGTGGGTGATTCATTGCGCCTTGGTAGACTGTTCGACACATTGGAACAGAGCGGGTTGGACTATTATGCGCTAACGACAAACGGAAGGTACCTGGCCAGGAATTTCGTTATGCTCGATACGCTTTCTAAGCTGAAATATCTGAATGTCAGCCGGCATCATTACGACGATGAGGAAAACCGGCGCGTCTTTGGTGACAGAAACATTCCAGGGATAGACGAAATAACCGGTATATTCGGATTGTTCGGTGGCAAGCCCCTGGAATTTCGGCTGAACTGTACACTGTATCCGGATGCGGATGCTGACTTTGTAAACAGATATATACAGACTGCCGCTGATGCAGGTATTTCATGCATTTTGTTCAGGTCGGATTACTTTTCCAGGCCGGATCCCGCGCTCTCTGACATGTTCAGAAACCTGCTGAATGGACGCAAGGAATCGACCAAGTGCAGGTGTGTGTACGGTAACGTTTCCGGTGTTAAAGTCGAATACCGTGAGGTGGATGGTGCCCTGGAACATCGGCTGGAAATGGAAGGCGAGTACATACGGAACCTGGTGCTACATGCGGATGGAAGGCTGACTGGTGGTTGGTCGGATGAATCCGTCCTGATACGGGATTTCTCCAAGTAACCTTGTTGCCGGGTGGTGGGCAATATGCTACATTTGGGTTAAACAGCAAACGAGAGGAAAACAATGCAACATACCGGGTACACCAGCTTCATCATCGATAAAAATCTGAAGGCTTCCGAATTTCTTAAACTCTGCATGCGTGCGTTCAACATCTTCATTGAATACCGCGACGAGCCGTTGAGTCCCAACATCCCCAAGGAACTCCCGAAGGACGACTGGCACGAGAAGGAACTCGTGAAGGCCAAGGAAAAACTGGCCCAACGTCTCTCCATGACCGACGATGAATGGCGAAAGGAACTGGAAAGCGACCTCGCAACCAAGATTGCCGAGCACAAGGAGGCCGTCGAGGAGGAAAAGGTCGAAATGGCACGCCTGAACGCAGTCAAGGAGGCAATCGAGGGGTGGAAGTGCAGCGAGGCGTACGAAAAGGTGAAGAACTTCGCCCTTGACCAGATTGCAAAGTCCGAACCCTATGGCTACAAGTGGTACATCGAGTCCGAAGAGTGCATGAGGAAGGCCCTCGACAGCCAGGAAGAATTCGAGAAGTACAAGGCTGACCTCATCCAGTGCGCCCGCGAAGATGTCGCCTACCATGAAAAGGGCGTCGCTGAGAACGAGGCCAACTGGAAGAAGGCCAATGAGTTCCTTTCCGGCTTCTGGAAGGAAATCGAACTCCTCGAAAAGGAAGGGAAGTAATGAAACAGTTATTGCTATGTGTCATCATCCTCATCTGCATCATCGTGTTCTACGTGTGGCTCCTCAAGGCCCGCGTGAGCACCGGTGTCCTGTACATGGTGGGCGATGACAACCCGGTATGTGCTGGCACTCTCAGCACCTATCATCGTCCATACGGTGCCACCGAATCGAATTTCGTCTGCACTGACGGGCGTAAGTTCAACAACCTCACCAACTTCTACCTGAAAGAGGAATAATCATGAAGAATCTGATTGCAACTCGACGGGACATGGTTGCTTGGTCGTCAATGCTGTTGTGGATACTATCCGCGCTTATCGTATATCTGACGGCAGGCAAGGATTGGATTTTGGCGGTAGACATATTCTACTGTGTGGTGTTTGGCTTACTGGCGAAATACTGTCCGAAATGGCTTAATGACTGGATGAACAAGAAGGTATGACACAATGTGTAAACTCGAACAACCTATCGGCATCAGGGACGCGAAGGGCCGGAAGTGCAAGGTCCCCTTCACCATCATGCACCACTCCAACGGCGGGTTCGTGGTCGTGCTGAACGACTACCTCGTCAAGGGGTCGTTCCCCAGTTCGGCCTCGCCCGTGCTTGAAACCGACGTGGCCCTGGAAGACCTTGCGGATGCCCTCGCAATCAGCGAATTGAAGGACATGCTTGACTACCGTCTCGCTAAAATCAAGAAGGACCGGGAGAGTAGGCCATGAAACCGCTGCCGTTCATAATTTTCGGGGTGTATATCCTCCTGTTTGTCCTCGCCGGGTTCATCTTCGGCGTCATGCCTGTCGTGAATGCACTGGTTGTCATGTTCATCCTGGCCACCATCATCTACATCTGGATCCTCGTCGAGGAGAAGCCGTGGAAATTCGCGTTCGTTGGCGAGAATTTGGTCGCGTATGCGCTAATGGCCTACGGGATAACATTCTTATTTATCCCAATCATCGTGCTGAATATCCTTGCCGACTTGAAGGACGAAGGCAAGATTACCTGGAGATGGCTATAATGAAGAAAGTCTCAAAACTGATTAAATTGGTACATTCGGAACTGTCGGACTGCCTGGCTGAATTCCCGGCAATGATGTGGGTCGCCCTGTTCCTTGACGCCCTCCTTATACTCTACATGTTGCTACTTGGTGTAGATGGTATCTTGTTCCCGTCCAGGATGACCACGTTACGCATGGTGATAGGGGGATACGGTGTCGTAAACGCCATATTCTTACTCATCGCCGGGTACATCACATGTAGTGATTTCAACCTCGAACACGAGCCGCCAAGGGATGACCGTCTGGAAAGGTACGGGAAGGTCATCGCCCCCATGCTGGTCCTGTTCCCCCTCTTGGCACCCATGTGGGCCGGCTTCATCGTGACACTGATACTGGCCTTGATCTGCGGTGTAATCTACTGGGGATACAAGAAACTGGAAGACAAGGTGCTTAAATAAAGAAAATGGCGAAATCAATCGCCATATTCCTTGTCATATTCTTCACACAGTAAAATCTGGGTCTTCATGATATCGTCGGACAGTTTCGGGTCCCTGGTGATGATATACGGACCATCATATTCCCATACCTTGAATGTGTCCGGGTCGATATTGTGGTTCTTGTAGCACGAATTGTGCCATGCGATGACCTTGGCTTCGTTCTTGGAACGTGCCCTGACCACCTTGAATAACTCGTCGTTCGCGATGTAGTCAAAATACTGCACCTGCCACATGATGTATTCGGGGTCGTCAATGGCTACAACCTGTATTTTTCCGCTTCCGTCATTATATGGGTTGTCTGTGTTGGCGTCAATTATAATCGTTATCATCCGGTTGCGGAAGCGTTCAAGTTTCATGGAGTAATGGTCGAGCGTTCCCAGTTCGACTATGCCATCCTGGATGGTTTTTATGGACAGCGTTCCATCACAGCCGACTTTGATATCGACATCTATTCCCCCGTCCATTACTCCGGGGGTGTGCCAACCAATCTTGAAGTCCTTTTTGGTAAGTGCGTATTCCTCGCTGACAATCCACCGAGGATCCTTGTCGCGTTGACAGATGGAGTTGTTGCAAAGGCTTTTAAGTGTCTGGTAAGTATTTTCATTGGTAGTCATGCCCCAAATATAGCATATTTTTTGCTATATTTACCAAAAAGAGGATATTATGCTCGAAGTTTACGAGGATTGCATGGAATACGTCTGGAAGTTGAGGTAGACATGAAACGCTATTCATGGTACGCAGATACAAATTTCATCTATAACAATGATGGCAAGTATGAAGAGGTGGTCATATACAAGGATAGCGACGGTACCGTTAGAAGCCGTATAGTATTCCATGAACATTACAGGCCGAACCGGAAAGGTGGCCATCGCCATAACCATATCGACAACAGGTTGCGCTACTGGAGCCCGTCCAAAAGATGCAGACAGGCGACTCGTAGGGCCCTGCGTACGGAGGAAGAAGAAGAAAATGATTGAAATCTATAAGGAATGCATCCGTACAGTCTGGAAATGGACCAAACAGTTCATGATTGGAATTGCCGTGCTCCTGCCTGGAATTATTTTCCTTGCATACATGTTTGCGACAAACATGCCGGATGTCGGCCTCGTTCCCGGCATCCTGGTCATTGCCGCGATTGTCCTGTGGTCCCCGGTGCCACTGAGGCCAGTATTTTTCAAGGACAAGACATGGACGGAATCCTATGTCACGCTTATGGCAGGGCTTGGCGAGGCTGCCGTAGCATGCATTCTCCTGGTCCTCTACTTCACCTGGGTTGGCCTCCCCATCATAGGGGGAATGACATACTGTGCATTGACGGCCAAAGAACCGGCGAAGTGGGGGATTATTTGCACCGGCATTGCCAACTGTGCCTGGGGCCCAGGAGCCCACTACCTGTTCATCAAGGTGCTAGACAAGGTGTTCCCGGGTTAGCCAGGTTGCCATACGTGTCCCAGAATGCTACATTTGTGGAAAAGAGGACACAATATGCTACTGGAATACAAGGTTGCACCGCATTACGGCGACATGTGCGAGCTGAACCCCGATTGCCATATCAACGGGGAACCGCTTGATTACAGGGACTTCGTCGAGAAGTACGACCATGACCATGAACACGCCCAGGAATTCGGTTGTGGCGACATGCGCTGTGACATCAAGACTCCTACGCAGGAAGTCCTGGACAAGTATTGCATTACCCATGACGAGTACCAGACGATTGCCTTCGAGATTTCGGAGGCGTTGAAATTCGGTGCATGCTACGCATGCGTGTAAATTTCTTGTCGGTGCAGGAAATTTTTGCTACATTTGCAAATAAAGGTACAGTTATGAAGAAGACAGCACTCCAGAAACTCGATGACATCGACCAGCAAATCCAAGATTTGACCAAGAAGCGGGAAAAGCTCAATGCGACCGTGGTGGCGGAGGACATGAATGCCCTCAAAGCCAAGTTCGTCGGCAAGTGGGTGACGATTGGTGGATGGGGAACCCATGACGAGCATACCTATGACAAGGCTTCCGGCGGTCATTACCGGATCTTCAAAATCAATGGATTACGGAAATTTGCGCCGGGTGAGTATCGTCTGGACGGCAATTACCGTCTTAATGTATCTGACGAATTGGATTTGCGTTCGGATGGCATACTATTCTGTAGGACCAAGAGAGACCCGAAGTGCGACATCAAGGACGTGTCCCACCTCACGGTAATATCAGAAAAGAAACTTGCCGGTGAGCTCCACAGGATAAATAGGTCGCTTTGGGCCATGCTGTCCGATCTGACCGAACTCGAAAAGACATTGAACAAGTAAGCGAGGATATGATGCAAGGTGGAAAACTGGCCGGGGGCAACCCGGAAAACGGTCGTGTCGATAACGACTTCTACGCGACCGACCCTGCAGCGGTGGAGCAGCTTTTCAAGGCGCTCCGCATGTACGACAATGATTTTACCGATTTCTCCCCGTTCTCATTCATGGAGCCGTGCGTTGGCAACGGAAACATCGCCAATGCCACGCTGGACTACTTCAACTTCTCCCTCCACCGTCCGGAATCGGTGAATACATTCGTAGACATCGTGGACCGCGGGTACCCTGAGACCATCGTGCAGGACTTCATGACGTACAAGCCGGAACGGAAGTACCAGCTCATCGTCACCAATCCCCCGTATTCCATCGCGCTCGACTTCGTGAAGAAGTGCCTGGAACACCTCGAACACCGTGGCTACCTGGCCATGTTCCTGAAAATCCAGTTCTGGGAAGGCGAGAAGCGCAAGCAGTTCCTCCTGGACAACCCGCCGGCGTTCTGTTTCCCCTTCTCCAAGCGCATGCCCACCTGGAACAACGGGCAGCAGTGGGACGAGAACGGCAAGCGCTGGGCGACCACCATGTGCCACGCATGGTTCGTGTGGAAGAAGGACTACTGTGACCTTTGCAGGACAGTGCCAATCTAGGAGTTCAATATGGTATCTGAACAAGATGTACGGAACAGTCTCGACATTTCCAGTGAATATGACGTGGAACTGGACGATGATGTCAAGTTCAACGAGATCCGCCACGGTGTGGAGTTCAAGTGCTTGCACTGCCAGGCCGCATTCATGTCCGGTTTCGACCAGGTGTGGGTCTACAAATGCACCCCCATGCGCGGGAGTGCCCGATGGTACAACCCGGAACGGAAGGCCAGGTTCATCTTGGCCACCGAGTGCCCGTCCTGCAAGGAGCACATTGCCACCTGGGCCACAAACTCCGACACTTTCATGTACCTGGGGCGCCAGTAATGCACGGTCCCGTGGTCACAAAGGCGGATTTCTACGAGGCATGCGAACGGTACTTTCCCGACCATGACATCGTGTTCACACACAGCCGCATCAGCGACCGGCGGTTCACCGACTGCATGGTGGGTGAGAAGTTAGTCATGCGGTACTGCCCGCCGACAAGTACGACGTGCCCCAGGTGATCATCCTCTTTATCGAAGGGGAGGAACCGCTACGTTGCATGCTGCAGGAAGATTTGTGGATTATTAACTACATTCTTCATAAATATATGCCAATGGCCATACACAATATGCCATAAATATAGAAAATACACAAGAAATTGGGATATTAAATACTACTTGATAAAGAAACCAAATATGTAATAAAAATTTTACAAAAATAGTATCACATTTGAGTTAAACGCTTGACAGCGAACTTATAAACTTTATGTGAAAGCTATTAAAATGGACGAGATTTTAAATGGCTAAAGAGTTTTTGGCAGCAATGCCATATATCCTACTTGAATCTCGTCCATTCGGGTAGGATTTTTTGTATGATAAAGACCATCGTACTGGATATAGTGAACGGCATAGACCTCGGCGAACTGCCAAGGCTATATTCGTCGATGGTCCGGATTTCCTACAACCGCGCCAAGGAAGGTATGACTGGGAACGATATACGCCCTTACCTGCAGGAACGATTCCCGGAAATCAACTCATGGCTGGTCCACAGCGCGGAAGTTGACGGGACTACGATACATAAGTCCAATGTTGACGAGCACAAGATTCATTTCGGTGGAAAGAAGACGTACGAAAAGTACATGAAGCATCAGATTACCAAGGAAGAATACAGGCATTCCAAGATAATGCCAATATATTCGCTTGGTGAAGCCTGTAAATACGGCAACCGGTTATTTGATTTCGACCTGAACGAATGCAAACTTACGTTCAAGCCGAGCAAGAACACGCATATCCCGATAGAGTTCAAGCCTACAAAGCGCATGGAAGAACTCCGGAAGCTGCAAGTCCTGACCGATTCGGGTGCATTGGCGCTTACCGTCCGCCTAACCGATCGCAATGTATTCCTGTCCTACGAGGAAACGGGAATCAACGTAGACAAGTATGACGGACTCCGCAAGCGCCGCATAATGGGCATCGACCTGAACCCGAACTACATAGGAATATCGGTTATAGAGTTCGACCGGAAGGACAAGTTTGAAGTCATACACAAGGAAGTGATAGAACTGACCGACTTCAACAAGGAACCGGATGGCTTAAAATCGGACGACCCGAAGAAAAAGAAGTTTAACCGAAAGCGTCGGTTTGAAATTATAGAACTTGCATACAAGATTGACAGGATTGCAAAATACTGGCATTGTGGAAAGATTTCCATGGAGAAGCTGGCTATCAAGTCCAAGGACATGAAGAAGGGCAGGAAGCTGAACAAGCTGGTGAACAACACCTGGATACGGAACCTTCTCCGTACGAAGATTCACATGCTTGCCGATACCCACGGGATCGAGTTCAGGGAAGTCATTCCCGAATATTCGTCCATCATTGGAAACCTGTACTATGCCAACGAGACTACGCCTGACATGTGTGCAGCAGCGATAGAGCTTGCAAGACGCGCACACAAACAGTTCGAGAAGGGGTGGAACCTTCCGACACCTGACGTAACCCTATGCCGAGAGCAATGGAAGCACACTATCATAGGGGCCAGGGGCTGGAAGACAGTAGCCACGAAACTAAAAAACTCGGGACAGAGATACCGGGTCCTGCTAGAGGAAACTCAATGCAGGTTAAGGTCATTCAATTATAAATCCAACATTTATTTTAATTATTTTTAGGGATTTATATTTGTTTGAATATCTTCTCAAAAACTTACAGGAGCATGGTATTAGCTAATGCCTACTTACAAGCTGCACATACCCGTGGATGTCCTCATCCCGGTCACTACCACGGCTGCCAATGAAAGCCGTGCGCTAGAAATCGCATTGGCCGGGGTAGGGGAATACCTGCGTACATGGTCCCGGAAAAACGGTCCTACCGCTGATATTTCCATCAGGAAAATGCCGGACAACTATCATCTTACGGATGAACTGTGGGTCAAGGGCGATCCGCTTCTGACCCTTGAAGAATACAGACAGAAGTGCCAGGATGCCTTGGTAGCGAAGGGATACTTGCCGGAGGCAATCGAACGGATTGACGTTGAGCGGCATTACAAGTGGGGTGAGAAGCCAGAGGACGTGGCAGAATACCTATACTACGAAGACAGCCGGGATGGAACTAACTAAATGTCACAGGATCCAGCATTTGACAGATACCGGGCCGACCTGGAAAAATATGCCTCCGAAATGGTACGCGAGGGGCACATTACTCATGACTGGGTAGCTGAACGGCGTAGGCTCGCGACTTCCGATGCGGACCTATGGGTACGCAAATACGGTGACCGTATTCCCGAGAGCGCAAAGGAAGATTTGCACAAGTATGTGTACCTCCTGCACTTCGGGGGCGCCGTCCGTACCATTCGGATAAAGGCCGCCATGCTAAAAATGGATATGCCGAACTGGTTCTACTATGCGAAACCGATACTTCAGAATGACGGAACGGTAGTCCTGTGCGCCGATGCAACAATCGAACGCATAAGTAAGATAAACAGCATGCTCGATGCCCGTATCGGGAAAATCATCGAGATGACAGATTCTGGACCCGAGTATTTGACACTTAGTTAGGGATTTTGCGGTTCTCCACCCAGATTTTCTTCAACTCCGGGTGCTCATGTCCCAGACGGCCCCACATTTCACTGATTTCCTTGAATTCTCGCCCATGGACACGCCCGATTGCCTTGTCCTGGGCGAAAGCGTTTATGATGAGGACCGAGTTGGCATCTATGGACACGTAGTGCGTCCTGTTCAGTAGGCACAGGAGCCGCATGAACTCGTCATCCATGAACTTGAAATACTTCATGCCGAACTGTTCGTCCAGGTCATAGGTGGAACCTGGGGGGTAGAGGGCGACACCGTATCTTACGCAGTCGATAGAACGCTTTCCTATCCAGGAATAGGGCTTCCCGTCGCACCCGTAGATTACCCGGTCCGGGTTCTTGCGGTGGAGTTCCCATAGGGTCTTCATGAAGTGCGGGTAGGCGGTGGAATCGTCGTCCACGGTGATTATTGGCAAGTCCGGGTACTTTTTCCTCACAGGAAAATACTTCTTGTATGGCCCAGTATTTTCGCGAGTCCAGAGGATTTCGAAGTTGTCGCATCCCATGGCCATTTTCAATATACCCTCCGGTAATTCGGCTTCCTTCCTGGGGAATTCGTCCGATGATAGTACCAGTACCACCTTGAACGGTACCGGGGATTCCTGGGTGATGTAGGAGAATATGACCGGGGCGGTAAGCTCGTTGTATATGCGCCCCCTCCAGCTTGTAAGGGATGTGATGACTTGCGGTTCCATGCCCGAAAACTACTCTACTGTTGCCATGCGGTCGGAAAAATGCTACATTTTGAGCATGAATACACAATTAAACAAGCTATTGGACGACGGCGAGGCTGTTGCTCTCGCGTTGGATATCGTAGTTGACGCGGACGGAAGGTTCCCCGATCCGGCGAACCATTATGTGGGCAAGTTCGTCTGCATGACCGTGTACCTCTCCAACAAGCGCGAATATATCACCTACGGTATCCACGATATCACATCGGATACCAGGGATTCGATTTCCGCCAAATGCGGAAAGTTCGTTATCTGCAAGGACGAGAAAGAAATGGTGCGACGGGCGCTTTGGCTGATTGAAAACTCCAGGCCGACCTATGTCTACGGTGACGATACGGAGCCGGCACTCATGGCCCTCTATGCCCGCGCACAAGAACTGGGCGTGGTGAAACGGGATTTTGACGATCTGCTCAGGATATACGATTCGCAGTATGCCGCATACTGCGTATAAGGGGAATATATGCCTAAAAGTGCATACGAACAGAAAGAACTGAACATGGCCGTCTCGGAACCGATCAGCAACCCGTATAATGACATGGTACTTATTGCCAAGGAGTATTCCGCGGCATACCGTGCTCTGTGCCGTCTCCGCATCGAGATAGCCAGGCTTTACGAGGACAAGGCGTGGTCCAAGGTGGACTGGAAGCCGCACGAGGAGTGCAAGAAGCGTGCCGAGTTCTGGGTTCGTTCCGGTGAATACTGGAAAAAGAAACTTGAAGAATCCTTCCAGCGCGAGAAGGCCTACATGGAGGGCAGGTAGATGGACGATACCGAACTCAAAACAATCCTTGCCATGCGCTGCAAGGAATACAACGAGGAAATCCATAAGCAGCTTATGGACCGCATGGCCCACATGTCCGATGACCCGGATGCCCTCCTGAAGCACTTCGCCCACCTGGTCGAGGTGTTCAACAACCAGGTATGGCTAATCCATATCTATCGTGAATACATCACGGCAATCAACCGCGAACTCGATGCCCAGTGCAATGCCGCGAAGGAACAGGGCGCCAAGCTCAACACCGGGAACTTCGCCAAGGTTATGGACCAGTTCAACCAGCGTCTCAACGAGGCCAGGGAACTGTGCACCCGCTGTGAACCGGATTCCTTCATGAAAACCGGAATTTTCAAGATTACTCAGTTGAAGAAGGACGAACCTGTCGATGCTCCAGTGTTCAAGACCCCCAGGAACGTGCCCAAGAAGCCTGATTTCAATGATGACACGGACACCATCAGGGCATACCTGCTCCTGAGGTTCCCTTGGCTCATGACGGGACCGGAACCGGTGGACTTTTACTATATCGGGGTAAACGATGCCAAGATGAAGGTGTTCCGCGCAGAAACCAAGCGTGGCAGCTTCGTGGACTTCATGTACAACCAGTACCAGGAAGTCCAGTGGTTTAAGGAGCTGCTTACCTGGCCGTTCCCTGAGGAAGATGCCGCTGTCGAACGTGAAATGTACAATATCCTGTACAAGGGGTGCAAGAATGCGTGAGGAAATGAAGGAAAGCATCCAGCTCAACCTGGAAAACTATGCCCAGGAGGAGTTCAACGACCGGGCCAAGGGCGACTGCTGTGGCGTCAAGATCGAGAACCCGTACCTCCGCTACTACAAGGGGTGGCTGGCCGGTGTCTGCATGGCCCTCAACTTGACCATGACGAAAGAAGGCGAGGAATGGGTCATCAGGAACGGAAGGCGCCAGATAATCGCCCGTTACGGGCATTCTGAGGAGGATGACTGATGAAGGTACTTGACTGGATTTGCAGTGCAAGACTCCATTGGATGCCGTCCATGCCATGCTTGCTGTGAAGGATATCCATAAAAAGGTGGATAAGGCCATCGGCAACATTACGGCATCCTGCGTGGCCCGCACAAGGCCCATAAAGTCGGAATGCAGACTGCTGACGGACTGGCAGACCGAAATCCTTGAAATCATGGAAGCGAACGGTGTTCCCGAGGAGAATATCGGGAAGGTGCTGGACCTGATCTAGCCCTTGTGCTTGTAGTATTCCATTTGCCGCAGATGTTCCTCTGCGGCTTTTTTGCTCTTATGTGACGACAGGATTTTCCCGGTCTCATGGGACACGATTGTCCATGGAGCGTCTTCGCCCTTGGAATCCTTGTGTCCCTTGACATACTTCACCGATTCCACAAGAGGCACACCCTTCGAAAAGGAAACCCACCGGACCAGCTTCTCGGCGTCCGGGCAGTTGGTGAAATGCACATAGTTGGCAGGCTTGTTCGGGCTGTCCTCGGGTATATGAGATGTAATCTTGTACTGGTAATAAATCGGCTCAGGTTCTTCCGGATCGGTCGGCCAACTGAACGGCTTGTACTCGAAATTTCCCTTCTCCGCACCGTCCACAATCACTTCCACCTTCCCGCGGATTCCAATGGGAAACCCGTCAACAACGGTGCCGTCGGACAGGTGCAGTGCATGGCCGCTGTAGGTCGCACGGACCTGATTCCTCGGGAAGATCTTGTAGGTGCTGTACTGGCTTTCGACCAGGGGTGCCGGTTTTTGGTAGTTGGACTTCGAGACGCTGCTGTCCCTCCGGTTCCATATGTCGCCTAGTACACTCTTTGGGAGTTGTTCCGGGAGAAGCGAGAGGAGCCTTTCCACGTCCTTGTCCGTATGGCCGTCGAATTTCTTGGCCTTGTCGATTTCCTTGCACTTGAACATGTCCCAGTCCTTCAACGGGTAGTGGTAGGAATACGGTCCCTTCGGCGTCTCTATGCACACCAGGAAGTTCTTTCCATCATGGCATGGCTTCCCGTCCTCGTGTTTCTTGGTCTTCCACGAAATCGACGGGAACAGGTTTACCAACGTGGCGAACAGGATGCAGCGCTGGTGGTACAGGCTGTTGAAGGTGTGGTTCCCGTCGGACAGGTCGCCCTCGTCCTTCACGCCGGCAATCTTGCATGCCGTCTTGATGGCCTTCTCCATCTTGGTTTCCTTGGCTTCGAATATGGCGGCATAGCCGGAGGCGCACGCCTCAACGAAAGGGCGCGGAAGGTCGAGATGCAGTAGTGATTCCAGGAAATTCATGCCTACAGTTTATATGTCTTGTTGCCACCTGGTATCGCATTTGCTACATTTGGAGCATGAGTTATCAACAAGCTAATCAAGAATTGACTGTCGGCTCCATGAAGGAGATGTACGAGCACGTTGAAAAACAGGCCCGTTTCCCATTCCACAAGAAGTGGAGCACCATTGACGCTGCCCTCAGGTATGCCCGCATTGCACTGGAAACATACTGCAATGCGAAGACTACCATTGAACCCATTGACGAACCCATCTGGAAGTACCTCGTAACGGTATCCTGCGTGGAGGAGCCCAAGAAGGAAGAGGAGGAGCACAAGAAGGAAGAGGAACATCCGCCATGGTGGGGAAACGAGACCATGGATCCGGTCGAACTGGCCCAAATCGAACTTCAATGCGCGGTAGATCACGAGGACGCGATGGGAATTGCGGAGGCTACCGCCAACCTGGCCACTGCAAAGATGACCAAGCTGCTCGTAACCGAGAAGAAACCGTATAAGGGGGGTACCGATGAGACCCATTAGTAAAGTCAGGTCGGAAATCCGTGACGTGTTCCATTCTATCGAAGAGGTCGAAACCTCGTATTACCAGCAGGCCCTCGATGTCAGTCTGGACTGGGGGAAACGATTCGCCACAGGTCTCCCCAAGAACGATTTGGTGACGTTCCAGGATTACGTCTTCGCACTCAAATATGCCACGCTGGCGTTGAAGGCCGTGAAAGCTGACCTCAAAAAGACCAATAACATTACCAGGATGGAAAACTGTGCCGTTGACCCGGACACGGGAACCCTGCGCGACTGGCGCATAGCGGTCTTAAACGAAATCAGGTTTGAGACTCATAGGGACATCGTTGACTGGGATTCCATGTACCCGCAGATTACTGTGGCTGACATGAGCAGCTTGGAGGATTAACGCATGAGTGAAACGCAAGAACACAAGGACAATGCCGAAGAAAAAGGCCGCTTCAAGGGCTCACTGTTCAGCGAAACCTACCGAAAGGACAGAGCGGCATACAAGGAAATTGTAGAAGCCAAGTTCAATGACATTATCGCCGTTCAGGAACTTCTCAATCAGTATGGCGATCAGAAGCTCTCCGACCTGTTGAAAGACGTGCAGGGTCGTTACGACATGGCCAGGGAAATGCTCGATGCCTTCTGCAAGGAAGAGGACGAGGCGCTCCTCGCTTTGCAAAAGAAATATACGCCTGGTGAACTCGTTGCCCTTACATGCACCACGAGAGATGCAGTTGATCTTGCAATCAAGTACATAAAAGGGGAAATCTGATGATTTTTTCTTACAGAAGGAAGGTTTTATGAATTACAAAGGAATGAAACTCAAGGAAATCACTGTCCCGCAGGTATTTGACCCTCCGAGGCAGATGTTCGTGTGGGACAAAGACGTTAAGTGCAACGATCCGCTCGTCCAGACCGTATATGCGGTAATCCGTACGGTAGCGGGAACAACTCAGGCTGTCGGCACCGGCAGTGCGAGATGGCTGCACTGTGCCGAAATTCCCGAAGAACCAAAGCCCAGAACCAAACCAACAAACAAAGAACTTGCTGAATGGTGTGCTAAAGGTAATGGTCAAATCCATTATATAGGTGCTGCTAATGTTCATTCATTTTATTCATATCAGAATGAAGACGATGATTCACTTGTTACGCGGGATGTTCGCATTCGTAAATTCGGGGATACTGAATGGCGTGAGCCCACCGTGAACTACATGGGGATTGTGATTCCCTTACCGTGGCCGAGACCAAGTACAAACGAGTTAAACGAGTTGCTCGATGTTGAACTGCATGCTGTTGATATGCCTAAGTATCTTGAAAAGCATTCCGTAAAAATCGGTAATCAAATCTGGATGACCAGGAATCTTGATATAAACGATGGCGGCGAAGGCATTTACTTCAATCAAGACAACGGCGAATACTACTACACATGGGACGCGGTAAAGAGAATTGTAGACAATCTTCCTGGCTGGCATTTACCTTCGCGAGACGAGTGGGATGAACTTCTTACCGTGGTCAATACCAACAGTTTGATGCAGGAGGGGTATTGGGGTTCCATATTCGATGTTAAGCCTACTGGATATTGGAATGGAACCTTCATCGCTGATAGCACGACAACAAACTTCTGGTCATCCAGTATTGATGCAACATGTGAATCTAACGCATGGCGTATTTATATGAGCGCGACGCCATATTCTAGCTGGGAAAGCCGCCGCAAGGCGTTAGGCTTCTCGGTACGTCTAGTAAAGGACAGGTAAATCCAATTCCACGGAGGCGAAATGGCTAGGTATTACGGCGAAGGACCCAAGGAAATGTACTGGGAACGCAATGGACGATGGTACCATTTGCTCAGCAACGGACGCTCGTTCCCCACACTGGACGCTGCCAAGAGGGACTACCAATTACATCGTCCAGTTGGATGGGCCGATACTCCGATTGGGGCCTTTACGGTATTTATCTTTTTTGTCTTGTTTGTTCTAATTTGCAGGAGCTTATGATGGAACGGGTGAAATTCAGGAAAGGCGTTACCGAGGAAGTACGCCAGGAAGTCCGCGAGTTCATGCGCGACAAGGTGTTCTACGAGGCCGACACCGGCATGGCGGCATCCTTGGCGCCCATGTTCGCGTATCTTACCGAGAAGGGGTATCACGCGGTTTTCCATGTGGACTGCATTGAAATCGTGCCCATCGAGGAATGGGTCAAGGAGGAAATCGCCTCCTTCCCGCCAAAGAGTGCCGCGTTCTACGGCTATATCCTACATGACCACCTGGTCAGGATGGGTTTCCCGAGTGAAAAAGTAAACGAATGGATGAAGGGGTAGAACATGCACGAAATTATAACGAACCCGAGAGAATGGGTGCTTAACTGGCTGGAAGATCGTTTCCAGGTCACCCGTCAGTGCCTTGAAAACTCGGCATGCCTGGCCAACTGTACCATGTTCGAGGTCGTGGACGGGATGCTGATGGAATGCGATGCGGAAACCGACTTCGACTGTTTCATCCCGGACGGCACGTTCAGTGAATGTACGACCGTGAATGAACTGGTCGCCGCGTTGGAGCGGGTAATCGAGAATGAACGCAAGAAGGAAGATGAAAATGGCTGAGTATCATGTTGGATGCGGACTGACCGGCATCTATGCCGGTACCATCGAGAAACCGGGCAAATGGAAGAACAAGAGCGAGGTGACCGGTGAGGCACTGAGGGCTGTCGCCGAGTTCATGCTTGGGAAGATTAAACCAGGCGACAAGGCTTACGAGATTACCTGGATCAACAGCGAGAGCGGCGAGAAGATTATCCTTACTTGTCACCGGGAGGAAGGTGATGCGACAGAGAAACAATATAGTGAATGCAAAGAAACACTTATCGAAAACTGTCCGGCACACGATTTTATGGAGATTGCTAAACGACAAGTCCAGGTTTTCGGTAAGGATATCGTACGTAGTGTAATCAAGGAAATGGAGGATAATATATGCGGAAAATAGGCATAACAGAAACTTATGACCCGTGCTTCGTCCCTGACTGGGAAACGAAGCTCCTGGAAGCCAACATCGTCATCTCCAAGGAACTCAACGACGAGATGATTGAGAAGCTCCTTCTTGTCCAGGACCGCGTAATCTTCCACCATACCGTCACCGGGCAGGGCGGTACTATCCTCGAACCAAATGTCCAGACCCCGGAACACGAATTTGCACAGTTTAGGAAGCTGCTGTCCCGAGGTTTCCCGCTGAGCCACTATGTCCTCCGGCTCGATCCGATTATCCTGTGGTCCAAGGAAACACAGGACAACATCATCAAGGTACTGGAACTGTGGAAGCCTGTGGTCGAGGAGTATCAGAGGTATATCAGGTGCCGAGTGTCCGTGGTGGACCTGTATCCCCATGTAAAAGAACGCCTTGCAGCGGCTGGCTACAAGGTTTTCTATGACACTTTTACGGCTCCCGATGCCGTATTCAGGCGAATTGATACGATTTTCTGCCCATATTACCATACGTTCCAGTTCGAATGCTGTGCCGAGCCGAAACTGTTCCCGTATAATTTTGAGAGCCGTGGGTGTGCGAGTGACAAGGACTTGGCGCTTCTCGGAATTGACTTTAATACCCGGCAAGAATATGGGGCTCCAGACAAAAAGCAGCGTGGGGACTGTAAATGTCTCGCCAAGAAACAGATTCTTGGAACGAAACCTGGCAGATGCCCGCACGGCTGCTTGTATTGCTTCTGGAAGGGATAATTACTCCTTCTTGTATGCGGCGAAACTGATGCTGCAGTGGGCCGGCTTGTCGGTAGAGTTCGACAGGACGATTGCGTTTCGGCCTTCCTTGATGATGTAGTCCTGCTCATCGTCCACGATTTCTTCCGACAGGTGGCAGGTGTCGATGAATTCCGGATCGGCCCAGTAGGCAAAGATGCCATCACCCTCGTCCTCGAACTTGACCCTGACAGTGTCGCCATTGTCGAACTTGGTCGGTATGGTCAATGTGGACTTGGGGGACAGTTGGTACCTGGTCGGTTCGGCGAGTGTCGGAATCTGGTCCTTGTCGAAGATGGGGCACAGGTCGTCCAGGTCGAAATACACCTGGTTATTATGGAAGTACGGGCCGTCTGTATTGCCGAGGTACATGTATTTGCCGAATATGCTCATGAAGTCCCAAATCTGGAACTCGATGAGCTGGAGGGTCTTACCGCGGACATTCACGGATTTCACCACATTCCGCTTGAATTCCTCGATGAACTTTTCGAGTTCGAGGCGGTCTTTCCATGAATAGTATTTCTTGATGATGTCCCAAGTCACCGCATTGGGTTCGATGTATACATTGAGATTTACGTTGATGGATGCGAGCATGATTTCTCCTTACAGGTCGCCATTTATTTTTAGCCAGTAGATGCCTAACTCGTCTCGGAAAAGCTCGATCTTCGGGCGTTTCTGCAGATATTTGCTGAACGGACGACGGAAGGCAAGTGTATGCGTGGCATCAAATTCGCTGATATTCTCACCCGGAAGCCAGAACTGTACTTCCGAACTGGCCCAGCATGTTTGGCCTTTGACCCTTTGCATAAAGGTGTGCCAGTCGATGTGGATGCCGAACAGATCGTACAGCTTCTTCGACAGGTTAATCTTGGTCTGGGAAATATAATGATAGTCGGTACAGTGGTCTGCGTAGTTGGGGTCACCAAATGGAATTGTGACAATAATCGGGTGGGTCGCATACTTGTACTGCTCACCGCCTCTCAGGTAGTTGTACATGTCCAGTTTCCTCCAAAAAAGAAATACCCGCTGCTGATGAGGCTAAGCGTAGCGGGATACGCTGCACCACTCGGCCTCCCCACAGGGGATAACCTGGTCGTTGCAAGTTCCACGGGTTTACATCGGGCCATCGCGATGGCGTAGTTATCGAAACTCGAAAAGCGTTACCGGCCACATTTCTAGGAGAGCGGCGGAAACCTTGGTCTCTTATACGGTCAGACTCCGACCTTCCCATGCAGCGCTCATGGGGGCACGTACGGGTATTCTGCTGCCATCAACAGCGTTATTTCCCGTAACGCAAGGTGATATCCCTGCGCGTATTCCAAATGTAGCAAAGAATGTGACTGTTGGCAACCGGTTGCCGTTCTGTTTGTCATTTGCTACATTTGTGACATGAGCAAAGAAAATAATACACAGACCCGCCAAGGCAGCGAACTTTTCGACAACTACCTTAGCATCAAGAAGGCATTGACCACCAAGATCAAGTCTGTTCTTGACATCATGGCACAATGCAACTCCCTGGACGTGACCCCGGATGATGCCATCCAGTGGGTTGCACGGGATACCACCAAGGTATCAAGCCACCAGTGGAGATATAATTCCGGGCACGAGACTATATATTGCGATCACATGTACGATTTCCGGGGATCGTTTTCAAGGAAGTGCACGGTTAAGATACCGGCCAAGTATCTCGAAATGAGCGACGATGAAATTCTCAAAGAGAACTCCGAGGCTGCCATAAAGGTCCTGGAAGAACAGCGCAAGGCCCTCGAAGACCGCATTGCCAAGGTGAGCGGGCCGATTAACGACGAAATCGACAAAATCAACAAGCGGATTGAATCGCTGAAAGGAATGGTTGGAAAAGATGAAAACGTTTAGTACGGAACATCCAATGAAAGTGTTCGTGTTCGGCAGTTCAACCCTAGACATGCTGACAGCAGAAATGCTCGATGCACTGCATGAACTCATCAAGACCTATCAGCCCGAATTCCTCATCGGCGACTGCTACGGTGCTGACAACCTGGCACAGTCATTCCTGGAGGATATCGACTATCCCAATGTCCGGATATTCTGCTCCGGCAAGGAACCGCGCCATGCGCATTTTGCCAACGTCGTATCGTTGTGGAAGGATAGTGGCGGTAAGCGCGGTGAAGAGTTCCAGCAGGTGAAGGACGTGTCCATGACAGAGGAATGCGACATTGCCATTGGGTTCTGGGATGGCACGTCACGGGGCACCAAGGCCAACATCGACCGTTGCAAGAAGCTGGGCAAGCCGTGCAAGGTGTTCCTGGCACCGCTGTTCCAGAAGAGCAAAGAAACCAACCCGACAAATTTCGTGTAAGGAAATACTCATGTCAGTGAAGGATTTGAAGAAACGGCTTGACAAGTGCAATGCGGACCATGAACAGCAGGTGAAAGACTGCGCCAATAAGGAACTGGAAACCAAGAAGTCCATGGCGAAGGCCGAAACAGAACATGGTATGGCCGCCATCGCGTTAAAGAATGCAAAGGAATCCAAGGTATCCGACCGTCTCAAAATTGCCAAGGAGTTCATCGACAATGAAATCAAGGTGGACCTGAAACTCTCCAAGTATGACCGGGAGGATGTCGCCAAGCTCATGATTGAGCTCAGGCAGATCCGTTCGACACATTCCACAATCGAGGACAGGGTCGAGATTGCAAAGCGTTTCTGGCGCTTAAAGTCGTACTTTGTAAAGTTTCCGTTACTTATGCGTATCAAAGCCGCATTAGAAAAGAAGAAGCCCGACTGGAAAATCGAGTATCGACCGAATACGGCAAAACACTGGTCCCTTCGAGATAACTGGGTTATTGAAAAGAATACAATGGATTATGAGGGGTTGGATGAAGAATGGCGTGGAAAGTTCGGTGGATACGAGTTCGGCGCACTGTACTTGGGCGATACATTCCTCTGCGGGGTGAATTGTGACCCGAGAATTACAAGCCATTGGCACGGTACCGAGTGGACGGCTGACCATTCTATTCATTGGTTCAAGTTTAATTACCCGACCCTTCTTAATGATGTTGCGCCCCAGTATTGGATTAGGATGACCGGGGTGCGACCGATGTCCTTTTCGAACTTGGATGTTTGCGCCGACAATGACAGCGAGTACAATGATGTCAATAGCGTAAACGAAATTCGGGCTGCTGCTATGGATATTACTCCGGAATTCCTTATTGCCGAGGCGAATTTGCCGAAACGAGGCACATGGCGTGACTTTGAAAGAAAGGAATATACCAAAGGCGATTTTGGGGACATGAGCAACATTCTTTCATCGATTTGCGAAAGCGGGATATTCAAGGGTCATTACAAGGGGGCGCACAACTGGTGTCATTCGGAAGAGCGTGACAGTTATGAGCCGGATCCGCGAACAAAGCGACCCCTGGATGAAAACGAGATTGCCGATGCGATTATCCAGCACCTGGATGCCAAGGCGAAAGAGGAAGCCAGGCGCAAGGCCAAGGAGGAAGAAGAAAAGCGAATCGCAAATCTTCCCAAGAACTCCGAAGAGGCCATCGGCATCAGGTACCCGTGGGCAACCAAGGTCGAGAAGATATTGGATGGCCGTGATGGATATTCCTATTTCAATGTCTATTGTGGTGGCAAGCACATCATGTTGTGCCAGCGTGATAACGGCTATGCGGAATGGAAACGCGATTTCGATAAGGATTATCAGCAATTGAGTGATAGCCAAGTCAAGTCTTACTTAAAGGTAAAGGGAAAGTAACATGAAAGAAACATACGATGCAGATATCGTCCAGATTTACTACAAGGTGAATGTCCGTACAGGCGAGCACTACGATCACATTGACCTCGAGGATGAACGGAAAATCTTCCCGGAAATGCTTGCTTGGTTCGGACCCACATGGTTCGCACGTAACTTTCCGCACAACGAGGACGACTTGCCGAAGGGTGTCGAGCCCGCACAGCATTTCCTCACATGGGACAAGAAGAAGGGTATCTGCCTTTGTGTCGGGTACTACATTGACCAGGGCATCATTGACGATACCGAGGATTTCAAGGAAACCTTGACCAAGATTATCGACGATGCCGAGGGCCAGTTCTCGGACGGATGGGGCGAAGGCTTTGAACAGCGTGATTTCAAGGTCGGGCGTACTCGTTACGCTCCTCGGGCCCAGTCCGATGTCATTGCCATCGTGGCCCCGGTTGCCTGCTATGACAATTTCATGGTAAAGTGGAAAACGGTTAATGAAATCGAACATACCGACTGGATGCTTGGCTACGACAATGATGCATTCAACATCTGCTTCAACAAGGCAGCGCATGAAAAGAAGCTCCAGGAAAACAAGTATTTCGGTATTGGAAAGGAAGAAATGTTCAAGTTCATCGAAAAGAACAAGAAGCACTTCTTCATCGCGAGGTAGTCAATGAGTACGCCAGAACATAGTGTCTCGGAAGTTGAATGGTACAAAAGCATGCTTGCAGATTTGGTTCCTTATAGTGATCCAAATTATGGACAGAAATTGGATTCGATGGCAAGGGGCTGCCTAAAAGCGGAACAGGATCCGGATTTCATTGCAATGTGTAATGAACATGATAGACACAACACGAGGTAAACAATGAGTACGCATGAACAGAGCGAAACCGTACAGCTCCTCTACAAGCTGAACATCCGGTCCCTGGAAGACGAGGACGAGGACTATGACGGGGATATCTATTACGACCCGGAAACCCAGGCACCCATCTTCGCCGACCTGATGGCCGCGTTCACCCATTCGTACCAGTCGGTCGATGCTCCGTACTACGAGCTCCCCAATGGTGTCGAGGGCGGTAACTATTTCATGTCCTTCGACAAGGAACTCGGGGCCGTTCTGTGCGTAAATTACCGCATCCAGCACAAGATACTCTACGATACCGAAAAGTTCATTGCCGCACTCAAGGCGATTGACGACGATATCGGGCGTGGTTTCGATAGTTGGATTGATTGTCATTTCGAATTCAAGTCCTGTGGCAAACAGCTCAGCGTATCGGCGAGTTGGGGGCCTGACCGGATCGTCGCCCCGGTGGCATGTACTTGCCAGTTCCTGTTCAGGTGGAACAATATCGACGAAATCGAGAAGGTTGACTGGGCGATTGGCAACGAGAATGACGCACTCAACATCGTGCGGCCTTCGGGGCGTCATGAGGAAGAAGTCGCAAGGGTCAATCGCCGCATCGAGGACATTACCGAGTTATTGAAGCAGAGAGGCGAAGATGTGGACGGGAACATTTGCATCCAGCATGACAAAGAGTTGCTGGAAATGTTCAAGTGGGTGGAAGCCCACAAGGACCGGTACTTCTACGGAACCTACTGCTAGGGGGAACTATGGCTGAGCAATACTCATATTGTGTAGTGGAAGACATCCTTAGCGATGAATTCGATGCTGACGGCCTCCCTATTCCCACGGGGAGAGTTCACATCCTGTTTGATGGCGGGTTCGATGAAGAAGCGTGCCGCAAGTGGATGGAAGAACACCCGGAACAGTGCACTACGCCTTCAGTGCGGGTAATGCCGTTTCCGGAGTAGCCATGGTAAGACATGTCATATATGGTGCCGTGCTCGGCAGGTTTATTATGAAACTTGTCGAACGGTTCACCATGTCTTTTGGAAAGTTCGTTCCTGCGCACATCGAGCCATGTGCGTTAATGATGCGTTATGGTAACGCGGATATATGGTGTGCCGTGGTCCGTAACGGCATAATTGCCAGAAGAGTTTGTGATTACCTGGAGCGCAACCACCCTGACATCGCCCCAAATTTCTATATAGATTGTAAGTTTTTTGATTCCAGCCGGGAAATGATGCGCGAAACCTTCATGGAACAGTTTCGCTCCGGTGAAATTCAAAATATCAAGATATTTGCTGCAAGAACACCGCTTCTAGCGTATTTTCCGTTAAAGAATGCAATGTTTTCATTGCCGCCGATTAGAGCAAAGCATTGACCTTCGCGGCAATGTCGAACATGCGCTCTTCAAGATAGGCCCCTGGGCATGCCTTGTTGGCGAACCACTTGTGCAGTGTCATGTTCTGCACCAGGTTTCCGTCGGCATCGGTCTTGCCCACGAGGGTCTTGTCATGTTTCCAGAGCAGCTTCTTGATGCCGTTCCTGCGGCAGATGTCGGTCACCAGGTATATGAGGGACGCATAGGCCGCATCGGAGACGGCATAGGGCGCCTTGGCATCACTTGATACCTCGATGGTCACTGCGCGGTGGTCGTTGGCAGCGTTGCTGCTGCACCAGCTCCTTGATTCCTCGTTCACATAGAGGCCGATACGGCCATCCTTGTCCACCCCGTAGTTGGAGGAGGCCTTCCTTTCCTTCTTCTCGAACATCTGTCCAAGCTGTTCGGCGGTCACCTGATTGGCCGTGCAGTGGATCGTAATCGTGTCGATTGCACGGGTGCGCTTGGTGGTCTTGTTAGGGGAAAGGTTGGTGTGGACGACGAGCGGGCTGTTCATGTGAAACCTCTTTTACGATAGTTTATATTGCCATTTTGACCATCCTTTGCTACATTTGTTGCATGACCGAAACCGAAGAAATCAACAAACTCCTGGAAAGCAGCCGAAACGCATATCTTCATGAGAAGGATGCGAAACTGTCCAAGAAACTGCGTATCGGTGCCCTGGACGATGCCTTCATGTGCCAAATGATTGGCGCATGCGAGAAATACTATACCCTCATGAAGGAGATGCTGGACTATCCTCGCAGGGACAATCTTGCGGGTACCGCGGCGTTTTTCCGGCGCAGTTGGTGGCATAATGTGTACCTGGAACTGGCAAATCATTTCAGTAGTGGCATAGGTTTCACCTTGTACCAGCGGACTGAAAATGGGTGGTCCTACTTTGCCAGCTGTGTCATATGTCCCAATGATGACAAGTTCGGCCTATATACGCCGGAGTGTCATGGGCATCTAATCCAGTATCGCACATCGTGCCGAGAGAGTGCCTATAAGAACATGAGGTATTTCGTGAAGCACTACAATGATGAATGGTTGTACAAGGCGGTAAGCAAGGAACTCCGCAAGCGCATCGAGGTTAAAGAGTTCAAGAACCGTCTACACATGAAAAGTGTCACCTAGTTGCCGTCCACTGCACATTTTACTACATTTTGGGTATGAGTGAAATAAAGCCAAAAATCTATTTCAAACCGGCATGCATGCCGGTTGCCACAAAGGTCGTTCGTCAGGATGAACTGGCGAAATATCAGCGTCTGGTTGATGAGCAGACTTTCAAGTTTGGAGAGTTGATCCGTGGAGACCTTGGCAATCCTTACGAGTCGCTTGGCGTGGCCGAAGCAGTTGCCGTTTATCCCGAAGAAGCAATGATATACGCCATGGACAGGAAGAGTGCCAATGTTGCATCCATTCCGGCTGGCAGCAACCAATCCTTTAACTGGGAAATGAACGAGGGCAAACTTGCTGAACCGACCGACCTGGTAAACATTTTCATGATGACGGGTGGTGATTCGTTTCAGAATTTCCCATATGTCTATGTTCTCTATTTGGCCCCGTGCAGAAAATATATCCGCAAGGTAAGGGTAGTACCGGAAGGTGTCAAGATACCCATTCCATCTTCCATGGCCATATTCAATATGAGCCGCGCACGAGACGGCTTCATCACGCTTCCGGTCCCGGTAGCCGACAAGACGGCGTTCAACTCGTCACTTGAAGAAATTGACATCGTGAACGACTTGACGGAAGCGTTGAATGCGCGTATCATCGTTTATCACGACCTCAACGATGCCGTGAGGAACCTGATGTGCTTCGCGAACCATGACTTGAAGGCCGGAAAAGATACCTGGGTGGCCGAGTGGTCGAACCTTGTCCAGGATAAGGTTACACGGGCATGCGAGGCGAGGAAAGCCGAGATTGAACGGCAGAAGAAGTATGACGAATTTATCAAGACCCTTCCTGAAAACCCATTCTATGCATCGCTCCGCTTCAAGATGCCGTGGGAAAAGATAGCCCGGTGGGGCTCGATGGTCCTCGGCGCGATGGCCGGTTTCGGCCTCGGACATATCCTGTTGGGTACATTTTGATTATGAAATTGTATTCAGTGTCATATGGTCTCAAAGAGAAGACTAACGTCGAGAAGTGGCTCAGGTTTCTTCATAAAATCAAAGGGTCATACGACTGGCATCATCCAATCGAGACCGTTTGGTTTGTCAAGAGCGAGAAATCGTCAAGAGAAATTTTTGAGGACCTGTATGAACCCGGCACGTTCAATGGCTTTATTGTTACGGAAGTTGAACCAGAAACAATAGAGGCATGGGCATCAAATACTTTTTGGCTGTGGCTGAAGGAGGAAACACATGAAAATTGAAAATATGTTCAGTAATGAAAAACAGATTGACCGGGATGCCAGGGGTACCGCCGAGTTTCTTGCGGCTGACAAGATGTTTGACGATATCTCCGAAGAACATGAATTCAAGGCGGGTGCACAGGCAGGTTTCCGCGAAGGCATCAAGTACGCAATCGCCATCATCGACAACCATCTGGCAACCCATATGGTGGGAAGCTGCACTGACCAGGATGCATAACATGGAAAAGAAAGACTTAATCAAGGTTGAAAATGCCGCAATCCGTGCCGCGGGTTCCCGCATGGCCAAGATGTTCCAGCCAATGGGGGAACACGAGGGCGACAAGGAGGCCAGACGCGCCTTCTATGAAGGTTTTCAGGAAGGTGTGGCATTCTACCGCCTCCTCAGTAGCCGTATCGACGACGAGTTCGCCAATCTCATCGAGGATGCTCGTCTTGACAGCGGTCCCGAGGAAGATACCCATTCCGTCATTGAAATGTGTCTGAAGAACGGCATTCCCGTAATTACCACGGTGCAGAAGGCACCGGACAAGAAGGAAACCGAAAAACTGCGCGAGGATGTCAAGAATTACATCGCGACAGTCCCGCTTGATATGAGTCCTGAAGAGGCCAAGAAGTTTGCCGAGGAACATACCACGGAAAGTGAACACGAGGAACCGAGTAAGGATGATTCCGCCGTACCCGAAACGATGGAAGACTGCATAAAGGCTACCCCGGAACAATGCCGGGCCTGCGATTCTAATGCAGAATGTCCTCGCTCGTGCGCCAATATCGAAAAGATTCGCGAACAGCAGAAGATGTTTGCCAAGAAACTCGAATTTACCATCGAACAGGCGAAAGCTGAACCCGAGAAGAAAGTGGAAGAACCGAAGAGCGAAGCGACGCAACTTGACCCCGAGGGCTATCCCTTGTGGAAGCACCCGATAGATAAGATTGAAAAGGTCCTGGAAAACCTGAATGTCATGTTTGGACGGCAGGGCGATGAAAATATCCTCTATCTGCGTTTCTTCCGTGGCGATGTGGAATACACCATCTATTTCGAAAAGCAAGAGGACGGGAATTACAAGGTAGTATTCTCCGATAGGGATGAACATGGCGGAAAGGTATTGTGCGATGGCATAATCGACGATAGTCTGACACTAATGGCTTTGGAAGGTAGCATCACCGAACATGTAAAAGGTTGGTAATCATGGCAGAAAGTGAACATTTCACCAAGGAACAGCTCCTTGAACAGTGCAAGAACGCGAAGCCCATTCCGGGCCGCAACAGCATGGGCTGTGGCGAATCGTGGTACGATCCGTTCTTCTGCTTGCAGCAAATCTTTACCGAGGGCGAACTCGGTGCCATGACGGAACAGGAACTGAACAACCTGTACCGTCTGGCGGACCAGTTGACCCAGGTGTTCTACTAGGAGACTGAATGATTATCGCAGCAGTTTGTCTCGGCAAGTTTGTGCCGTCCGGACAGCCAATAAATGTCCCGTTCGGCAAGGGCCATGACCACGGGGAGGCCTACGCGACCCTCCTCCGGTTCTATAATATCCTGGAAAGCCGTGCCGACGGGTTTGCCGCAGCGGTCGGCGATGACATCGTGTTCCTCAGCCGCGAGGACGCGATGAAGCATGCCCTTGAAAACGACCAGGTGAAACCGGAATGCCGTAGGCACAAACGTCTCAATTCCGAAATGCTCAACGCTTGGGAACGCGGAGAGGCGTATGACCGGCTTACCGACATGGACTACCGGATGCGGGACTTCTACTGGCTCGCTAAGGCGAAGTACAATATCGCCAACGACTACAAGAATCTCCCGGCACTTTCCCAGACCGAACGTGAAACAATCTTGAACAATGTGGCAGAAACTTGCGGTTTCCCAGGCGTCTGCTACTAGGAGTAATCATGAAAACTTGTGTATATCCCGGTTCATTCGATCCCTTTACCAACGGTCACCTCGATATCGCACTCCGTGCGGGCGACCTGTTTGACAAGGTGGTCATCCTGATTTCCCAGAACCCCGGCAAGGGGGAACGCTTCATTCCCGCGAGGGAAATGCAGGATGCAATCCGTGCGTCGCTTGCAATCGAGGGCGCCAAGGGCCGCTGCCCCAGGACGGAGTTCTATGTTGACATCTTGAAGCCGGAACATACCGTTCTCGACTACATGAGCAACCACCGCGAATATCTCGAAAACTGCATGAACATCATCCGCGGCATCCGTAATGCAACCGATGCTACCGATGAACTGAACCTGGCCGACCAGTACAAGTGGTTCAGCCACATGATCCGTTTCGAGTTCATCCCGCTGATTGCGAAACCGAAATACCGGAGCGTATCGAGCTCCCTTGTGCGGGAGATGGTCAAGTATCTCCCACCGGATGAAATCCCGGTCCCGGAACCGGTGGCAAACTTAATCATTGATAGCAAGGAGGGCAAGTAATGCTGTTTGCTAGTGTTGAAAAGATTGAAGACGGTGACCAGAAGTGGCATGGCATCGGTGGTCTCTACCTTCATGGAAAGGTGGAGGATTTCTTCGGCTATGACATCGTGGCCGTGGCCAAGGACGACCTTGAGGAATTGCAGACTGCATCCAAGGAAGGCCGTGATGGCGTTGAATGCCAGGTGGACGGCTACAAGGGAAAGACCCTGCTTTTCGTCTGGAAGGCCGAACAGGACCTCTTCCCGACAGCAGAGTTCTACCGTGGGTTCATCGTGGATGCGGACGACGAGGAAGCCGTCAAGCATGCCCGTTCAAAGTTCAACGAGAAGGCGTTCGCTATATGAGCAAGAAACCGGTAGAAGAACATTACGATATCCTGTACCAGGATGAACAGGGCACCCGGTTCACGGTGTTTGCGTCAACCGACCTGAACACCCTGGGTTACATTCTTGCCGACATGCTGCGGTTCGAGGAGATGTTCCACACGTTCCCGAACGCATCGTGCCGGCTGCTCATGGAACGTGACTACAACTATGACGAGGATTGTGGCGCGTTCCGCATGGACGAGCTGCAGGGTGCCGATTTCGGCAAGTGGGAAATCCTTGTGGACGATATGATTCGTCAATATGGCCACCGCCTGGACAGCCCGAAACGAGGTAAAAGAACATGAGTGAAGAAAATGACTACGCGAAGCTGCTGAAACAGTCGAACAATGCCGACTATGCGGCAGTATTGAAGAAGCTCAAAGAAAAGTTCGGGAGAGAAATGCCCCCGGAGACCCCGATCCAGTACACGGTCGGGCGCATGTGCGGGTGGGACGGCATCGGCCATGTGGTGGCCGGCATCGTCGAAACTCCCAAGGGACGTGCAACCATCATGTTCATGCACTGGACCAAGGAGAAGGACGGAAGGGTGCACATGGACACCGAGGTCCTGTCTATCAACGGAAGCTACAAGCTCAATCCGGATGCCGGCGAGTTCGTCCTCGAAGACAGTACCCTCGGCGACAAGGAAACCTTCTTCAAGTATATCAACATGATACCCACTTACCTCGACGGTCGTGGATATCTCATCAAGGACCCTAGGGAACTGGTAGGTAAGAATGGAAAAGATTGATCCCCTTATGAAGCCGGAGATGGACGAGTTCGGACATCCGGTCCATTATGTGGCAAAATGTTCCCCCGGTCTCCACATCGGGGAGAACTGTGAAGTATGGGCCACCTATTGGAAGACGGGCACAGGGACATGGGACGTGAAAGTGTACAAAATGCGCTTCGAGAACGGCCACGTCCGTGAGTGGTAGGAGGAAATATGCCATATTTACAAGAATATGACCATTGCGACAGGTGCAAGGGCGACTATCCGGTCGGACAGAGCAAAGTAGTGAAGGCATGGAGGGATACCGGAGGCTGGACCTTCGTGGACTCGATTGTCCACCTGTGCGACAGGTGTTATAACGAGCTGCTTGATTTCATGAACCAAAAGATAACAAGGTAGGTACCTATGACTGAACTCATTGTTGTGCTCTTAATCTGTGTTGCCTGGGGAATCACCGGCATCATTATCAAGCTGATTGAACGCCGGTGCAAGCATGAATGGGAAGCCGTCCGCGAACTCCCCGTGCAGGGTGACAACGGCGATATTCCAATCGCATACCTGTATGTCCTTCGGTGCAAGAAGTGTGGGGACATCAGTCAGCGCCAAGTGAAGTTCGAGAAATGACATATTGATGGTACATAAGGAGGTCGGTAGATGAAGAAATATGTAATGCTCGTTGAATGGAATGATTGGAAATTTAATGGACGAGTGGACAACAAGACAAATTTCAGCTGTTATGCGGATGACGTAGACGAAGCAATCCGCAAGGCAAGGACTAAATATTCCGGCACTGGAATATGCAACCTGGCAATCACCAATATCTATGCGGAGTGACAAATGGAAGAAATTCTCTTTAAGATAATCATTGCGCCTGTCCTCCTGGTTGAAGCCGTAATCGCGCTGTGCATTATCGGCATTTTCCTGTATGTATTCTATGCGATGCTGCTGATGCTTGTAATCAATCCCATATACTGGCTACTTACCAGGAAAAACCTGAAGGCATACGAGGAATTCCGGGACATGCCCAGCGAGTTCGACTTCATGTAAGGATACAATATGTTCAAGGCAGTTCCATTATTTAATGAAGACCCCAATTTCAAGTTGGTTTCCGATGACCCGATAGAACAGTTGTGGCTCGACCGGAACATGGAGAGGGTAATGGACACCTTTGTCCAGGTTGCGTTCAGTGACCAGTGCCAGTTCCGGGGTTTCCATAACATCGACACGTCGAAGCTGACATATCGGAAGTATCTTGAGTATGGCCGGTCCTGTGACGGGCCCATGCAGTTCTATGCCGACTTGACCGGGGAAACACTGAACCCGGATTCACGGCTGGACAGGGAAACCGCATATATCGTGTGGCTGGATCTGACCCGCGGCATGGGGTGGACCAAGTCGAACCTGGACGACCTTGCCGACATGGCTGCATACCTGTATCGCGAGGACTGTAAGCCAAAGTTCGCGTGCGATGATTATGACCGTGGCCGGCGAATAGAGCCAAAATTCAGCCTGCGGCGCGGGTAGTTGCCACTCCTTTCCGAAGATGCTACATTTGCAGTATCAAAAGAGAGGATAAACATGACACATCCCGCAGTAATCATCGGAAGAAAGACAATCAGCCTTCGCGATAAGTTCAAGAAGCTCGAAAAGACCGCGAGGAAGAACGGCCACGCCCGTCGCGTGAAGTTCTACAATTTCATCCAGACCCGCCTGAAACGCTTCGGGAACTGGTTCTTCACACTTTGGTCCGAGGAAACCCAGGAACTGATGCGCAATGATCCGTTCATGGTAGAGCACGAGCAGGAAGCCGTGCTCCGTTGGATCAAGACCCCAGAATGGATGGCCAACTTCCACCAGTTGAAGACCGGTACACAGACTACCATATGGGATATCCATGGCAACCAAGCGTAAAACAAAGCAGAACATTGATTGCCCGTTGTGCAAAGGCGAAACAATTCAGCCGTACGAAACCGTGTATGACCATCATGGTCAATCGATTGGATTGAGGTCCGAAGTGAAATGGACTCTAGAAGGAACTACCCTCTATCAGACAGTTTATGCCGAATATACAACCGACTCTGATTTGTACTATGATGAAGACTTCACGCCTGAGGTAAACTATTGTATTCCGGTGTACGGGTTGAGCCATTGCCCATACTGCCGTCGCAGGCTGGTAAAGTCACCGAAAGAAAACGACCGTAAAGGAGGAATGATATGTCCAGAATCTACGCAAATGAAGAAAACAGAGAACACCTCCGACAAAAACTCGGGGACCGAGGAGTCGAAATCTTCGACTACTTCAAAGACCACGGCTTCGACTACATGGGGTTCTATACTGGATTCATCATTACACGGAATTGCGAATACTTAAAGAATCCTCCAGACGGATACATCATCTTCCCCAAGGGAATGCGCGACCCGCATGTAAGCGGATGCTTCGGATACATGTACAGAGTTCAGTGGGGCGTTGACCTTGACGGGAACGAAGACTTCATCCTCTATACCTCGTTTGCTCCGCAGGACGAAATGGTACCGAAGTACCTATTGGGCAAGCTGGGTGACAAGGAATTGCAGATTCTCGTATCGGAACGGGCGAAAGATATGTTCAAAACGTGGAAAAAGATTCGAACCGCAGAAATGAAACGCCGGGGTGTGACCATATAGGACAGTTCTTATGGACGGAAAGCAATTCCTCAAAGAAGCCAAGGAAGCATATTCGGAACACTACAAAGTGAATTTTGCCAACTTTACAGTTGACGAGTTCAAGCGTTCCATATATCATTACATTGGCAGGGACGGCACGGCAATTAACTACCTGTATTCGCTGCTTCGCCAGAAAACCAGGGCGGAACGTAAGCAATATGATGTCCTCGCTCTCCATGGCGGACGACAGGCCGACGTTGATATTGTATTGAAACGGGCAAAGGAAGAAACGGATTCATGGCAAGCTGAACATCAACTATGGTTCGAACTGCTGGTGGAGGTCGTCCTCAAATACCTTGATGAAATCGCGGTTGCTCTCAAAGAACAGGCGGAAGATACCGCAGCATACAAGGCACTGTTTGGTGCACTTGGTAAGTTGCCGTCTGTGATAGGGGATGACCGCCTTGGCCCGATGGTGGACACCATGATAAGGAAATACTGGGATGCTGTGAATGCACGACATGACCTTTATGTGTACAAGAAGATACAGGAAGTGACCAAAGAACTCCGTGGTAAAAGGGATGACCTCACCTCCCTGCTGACTGATACCATCAAGGATGCCACCGAGCACGTTTCCGAGATTGTCAATAGCTATAACGGTATCGAGAAGCAGGTTCTCGGTGTACTCGCCGGCTGTCTGAAAGGCAAGTATGTCTTCTGGGATAAAAATGATGAGTGGAGTAAGATAATGCGTATCGACGACGTTACCCTGGATAAGTATGGCCATGGTGAGGTATTCTTGCACGGTCCATGTGTCGCGCCCTTGAGTTGGAATTTCAGGGACGAGTGCAAATATGCAGATGGCATGTTCTGGTCAAACTTGACGGATCTGTCCAAGGGTTTGAGCAAACTTTGCATCGTCGAATGGGAAGATTTGCTTGGGTATGTGGAAAAACATGCTCCATTTGCGATGGAACTGATAAAGCAGCTTGGAAAAGATTATAAGCTGCAATAAATTTCGCTCTTTTTGGTTGACATTCGCGATGTAATTTACTACATTAAGTACAGCCGGGAAGAACGGCGACCGGGCCGAGAGCCAGGTCAGAAGATTGACAGTTCGGAAGCGTTTTAATTGTGCAGCGGTGGTACGGGTATTTAACTGGGTTTACTCCCCTATGATTTTACCTGCCCGTACCGCCGAAAAGTTTGAAAAGTGGCCGCCTGCAGCGGCATCGTAGTTCCTCGTCGTACCAAAACATGGCATGGTCTTGATAGTAAAGAGTACAGGGTTGCATGCAATCCGGGTATTCTCCCCATGTGCTGGGCGTGCAAACTGTGCGCCGACGTAACGACCTAAGCCCCTCGGCTGGGGGCGTTGTTCCTGGACTGACCGTAGAACGTCGGGAAGGGGATGATCGTAGAAGTAGGAAGAGTCAGCCCCCTCTGGGAGTTTCGCCGTCAAAGGCGCCGTGAGGCAAAGGGGCACATCGGAGTGTAGCTCAGTCTGGTAGAGCGCGTGCCTTGGGCGCACGAGGCCATCGGTTCGAATCCGGTTTCTCCGACGAAAATGGAACAGTCTGGACGATCAATTAAGTGGTCCATGGGTTTTGGTTGCTTGGCTCCCTTACGGGAGGACGACCCATGAGGGGTAGCGAATCGGGATTCCCCTTGTTCCTACGAATGTCGCCGATTGGACGATTGAGTTTCCTGGATACTCGTTCGACCGGTTCCTTGGGGTGATAGGGAACTAGCCCCATGCTCTTTGGGGGTGCTTGGTTTCGACTGGGCATCGGACCATGGAGACCTCGCCCGAAGTTGGTCTGTGGCTTCGTAAAAACGGACTAAAACAATAAATGCTGACAATGCATTCGCCTGCCGCATGGCTGCCTAATCGGTAGTTATGCTGCTGCCTGGGACAAGCGAGAGGAATAAATCCTGGGACCAAGTGCATATCTCTCAAATCTAGGCCGGAGTTATGGATTGAATGGCCTACCTTACCTTAATCCAGACCCCTCACTGGTTAGATCACCTTGGGCAACAGGTCAGGGCCCGAATAGATTGATGGCGATATGGTTGAACTGGAATGGCGTTTAGGACAGGGGTTCGACTCCCCTCACCTCCACGAAATTGCGCATGAGTGTATGGCTGGTAATTCCAGATTCTACTGAGCCCTGCCGTGTCCGGGACGGCCAAATACTGGCAGATAAAGGTGGACTGCGGTCATGCGCATCCTTTTAGAGTCCTTCCGTCGGTAGGACCGCCTTTCAGCACGGGGCAGAGCGCATTCACCGGTTCGAGTGTTCCGGGCATAGCGCGAAGGCGGAGGACTAAAATCTTGGCGAAATGCCATAACGCCGACCCTGTTCTGGGGAAGGTTGCATGCGTGAAGCCGCGTACCGGCCACGCGAGCGTAAAGCGGTAAGGGCCCGCTAATAGGCCCAGTGTGTTTAATAGCCGGTCCCCGGGGAAGTAGCTCTCCCCGAGGATCCGCATGCAGGGTTCGGTTACAGGCCGTTGACACGGGTGGAAGTCCCAAACACCACGCATGCGGATAAATTTAAATGGATACTGAATAGGGTTTCTAGTAGCATTCCGCCCGACGGTCGCGCCGTCTTAGGTATCCTCGGTTTCCGAAATTCGCAGACCAGTGCAGGATGCGCATCCGGCTGGCCGGGACACGTAGGGGCTGGAAGAAAATGCTACCACCCATTGAACGCGGTCGTCTAAATGAGCAGGTGTTAATAGCGCCTGTGCTTAGGACTCCGGCGCCATCGTGGCCACCAGGCATTAACAGGTGTGGCAAACAGCGCGGGCAATATAGGGGACAAATCCTATCCGCGAAACTTATGACAGGTAGCGTCACGATCACTATATATCGTTCCAACATCCTTAGCAACACTTTGGCTGGACAATACCTTAGGGTTCATCGTCTGGTCGAGGGTGAAAGCCCGCAAAGCCCACGCCTAACCGCACCGGTGACAACCTTTTATTACCGCAGACCAACATGCCGTCCCCGGCTATCTCGAGTAAGGCTGGTAAGGTATGGCCCCGACAGGCTACGGTAGCGGTACAGTCGCTTGCTTACTATTGTACCTCGGATGACTTGATTGTCTCCCCGAGGCGCCCCAGGGAGCGAAAAATGCGAGAACGGCAAGCGGCAAGGGGTGGCTCTCCCCTGGTTAAGTCCATGAGCCACCCCGGCGCTTTTTGTCTAAGGTGGAATTAGGTCCAAGATATAGCCTAATAACACCTATCAGCTAAATAATCCGGAGTAGCTCAACCAGGTAGAGCAGCACATTTGTAATGTGACGGTTAGCGGTTCGATTCCGTTCTTCGGAGCTAGAATATAAACGCTGTTGAGTTTTTAGTTGCAGGATGGAGGAGTTGGTTCCTTGAAGGGCCCATAACCCTTAGACACCGGTTCGAGTCCGGTTCCTGCTACTAAGAATTCGATGGTGGTGTGAAGGTGGTGCCCACTTCGTGGGATTTTCCCGGTTCTAAACCGGGCACCATCGAATCTTTTTTGGATAGAACAGGTCTAAGCCGAAAGTCGCGGGTCTTTAGTTCCAAATGACTAGAACACCGACCGGGGCAACCCTCGTTGGAGGCTCTGGGTTAAAGTCCCAGTTGATCCGAATAGTCGCGAAAGCGGTCGAACGAGTAGGCTAGGTCACAGTGAGAAAGGACTGTATCATTTTTAACAACGGGCGCCAAAGGAACAATGGCGACTTACTTGACGTAGGAAGAAAGGTCAGTGCACATGAGTTTTGGCTGGGGTCGCTCCCTGGCAGGTAAAACGGCCACCGGCAGCAAATGCCGGGGCAGTCGGGGATTCGAATCCTCCATGTGTCGCAATAGCCTGAAATGGTTGAACCGAGTATTCCCGCGTGGGCTGCGAAAGGACCCCGTGGGCCGCTGGCACCACCAAGGAAGCCAGACACTTTAATTGTCGCAGTGCACGGCGACATACTGGACACATGGAAGAAAAACAGGCTGCGTAGTGTAGTTGGTTGAACACACCCGCCTCGGGCAACTGACGCGAGAGACGCGAGGTTCGAAACCTGCTGTAGCACATTGGCCGGGTTACCGGTTGAAAGAGTATTCCGTGCGGGTGGAAACAAAGAACCACACATGCAGCCCTCTGGCCAGGTAGGGAGATGTTCCCGTGGCACCTCGTGTCGCGGGGCCCGTATCCATGGCTGCGGTTAACGCCATGGTCTGCATGAAAGCCACGGAAATCGGTGGCGACTAATGCACCGTTACCGTGCTGACGGGTTAGGGCACGGCATGCCGCATCGGAACAGTGGCGTAGTGTCCCGAGGGACGTTCCGGCAGCTATTGGAAAGCGCTGCGGCATCCCGATGCCAAACTGGAAGTGATTACCCAGAGTGATTCCCGCCGAGAGGGCTTGCGCAAAATCTCGGCGAACAAGTTTGTTAAGCTTCCCGATGAAGCTAGGACTTCTAATCATGAAGTTGCCCCCGTAGGACGTGCCTCTGTGGGAAATCGGAAAAATACAGCGGACGGTGCCCATCATAGGGCCAAGTGGCGCGGAAGTTCCTCGCTATACGCCGTTCGCCATGTCGTCTACCCTGGCGGGGTATTGACAACCCCGGTGAAGGTAGTTTCCCTCGGCTCGGTCAACAGGGACAGTGGAGACCGGCACCCGTTGCCCAACGGGTTTTGCCCTTAGCAAAGGCAAAATGCGGCTGTCAAACGCATGGGCAAAATTTTGGTGGCTCTAGCTCAATTGGTAGAGCGTAAGCCTGAAGAGCTTCGCATCGGAGGATAGAATCCTCCCGGAGGCACTAATATACCCATGCACCAGGGAAATTTACGGACGTGGAGTTCTCCCGTGGGGAGGATGATGAAACGACAATGGGCCCGTTCCTACAGGTAGCATCTTGGATGTCTACGATAGGTTTCCACCGATAGTCTCGGTCGTTGGCGGTGTAAAACGGTCGAAGGAGGCAGTTCAAGGCGTCCCCGAGCACGAGTTTGATAATGCAGTTATTCAGGACGGTGAGCTCGGTTGGTATGCGAGCGGGAGACTCATAACCTCTTGGCCCTGGGTTCGAGTCCCAGACCGTCCATGAATTTGCCCAACGGGCGCCTGGTGAACCATGGATAACATCTGGCGCATTCGGTAAGCAGACGGCGCATAGGTATCGTCTAATTTCCATAGGACGCCTCCCTGTATTCGGGAGGAAACCCGGTGTTGGAATCCGGAAGCCGTGCGTCGATTACTTTTAATGGAGGAAAAATGGCTACTGATAGACACGAATTTCACAATGACCTTGAAATCTTCTGTTCCGCCAAGGAACACAAGGGAATGGTCCTCGACCTGATAAGGGTGTACGGGCCGATGGCCACGTTGAAGGATGTCCTTGCCAGCATCAACTCTCAGTTGGACAAGTACGAGAACCTTTTGTACACGCACAACCAGCAAGAGATCAAGAGTGTTGCTGGCGCCGTAATGTCGGCCATTGGCGATTTGAAGGAAACTGATTAAAACGAGCTCGGTGGAGATGATGGAAGTAAGCCCGCAGGTAGATCCTTTGGGGCCAGTGCAGTAGCATAAGTTGCGGAATAATGGCCGGCGTACCGTTCGGGGAAGGCCGGTAATGCGCCACCGAGCTTCCTGTTTAGGTGCAAGGATTAAAATCCCGAGGAGCGTGATGAGCGTCGAGCGTGCCGAGAGCTGAATTCCTGTGCACGTTGCACCTTCTATTTTGATGTAGTTTGTCCGTGTCGTCAAGTTGGAATGGCCCCTCTCTCCTAAAGAGGTGATTTACGCAGGTTCGAGCCCTGCCGCGGATACTAAGATTAAATGGAGAAATCATGAAAGAGAAGAAAGAGTATATCGAGGAAACCCAGGAGCAAAAGAATGCCCGCTGGAACAAACAGGCAAAAGCGGCAAAGAGTTTCGCCAGGTGCGCCGGCATCGACCTCAAGAAGGTCGCCCGAGAGCGCCGCATGACCGAGCTCTTGAAGAAGCCTGACTACTGGTATGATGATTGAGCCTGAGAGGTTTCTCGGCAGCGTACTCGCCCAATCCGGTCCCTACGGCGCATTGAAGGACCGGGACGCTATGGTTCCACCGGCACTAACAACGTCAGAGAGCAGCAGCGAGTAGAAACCGCCTAGCAATAGGAACACCCCGTCGTGCCGGGATAACGGGTAGGTGGATGAAAGGGATCCCGCCGGACTTCGTGACGGTAACCAGTCCGTCAAAGCCGGCGTCCAATCGCATAACTAGACCTTGCGTGGTGACTGAGTAGTGGAAAAGCGCTGCCAACTTTTAAGACGCTTCCTAACTGGTAGATACTTCGTTGTTCAGGAAGGCTCCCCGTTGCCACGGGGGGCCTTTTTTGCTATATTCAACGTATGAAATATGACATGCTGGACAAAGAATCCGTGAAACGGGTAATCGATACTTTCGATAACCACGATGACTCTAGAAACGAGAAATACGAGCAGATTAAGAAGAAGGATAACTACTGGTCATCCGATCGTGACCGGTTTGTCGGCAGGTTCTTCAAGAAGTTCATCGGCAAGAACTTCATCCTGATGGACAAGGAGATTATCGCTTACCAGGATGTCGTCGATGACTGCGGGTTCTATTCCACCTGCGAACCGATGTCCCTGTATTCTCGTGAATACCGGGATAACTCCTACCATTTCCGGGGAGTTCCCGTGTACCGGAACTCCAAGAAGTTCCTCCATGTCACATATATCCATGCGGTAAACCAGATGTATGGCCGCGGGTACATCGAAATGGCATGCCAGGACATCCTGGACCGTCAGTTCCATTACGTTCTCGACTACAACACCTTGAGGAACATGCAGTTCAGGGAAATTAGCGACGAGGAGTTCGACCGGATGGCCGAACTGTTCCGCGACGACCGCGACGACCGTGCCTACAAGGTGACCCGCTACCTTTCTGCCGACGAAATGAAGGCAAGGAAGAAGAGCCTGCGGAAGGGACTTGTAAAGGAAACAGTGACTGTAATGGCCAAGGATTCGGAGGCCGCCTACAAGAAATGCACAAACGCAATCGAGGTGGAAGCATGTTGAAATACCTTGTCGGGACATTCAACGATAACGACAGGACATTTGTCACTCCGTTCATCATAGTGCATGCAAAGAGCAGGTCGGATGCCTGTATCCGTTACAATAAACACTTGAACCTGGTGCCCCCGAAGGCCCGCGTGATGGCCCTGGTGACCCTTCTTGGCCCGTTCAACCTGGACGATTTATGCAGCCACAGCAAGGCAGTGGAGGCGCTAGACAATGTATCTGAGGAAATTCAATAATGAATAACAAGTGCTGTCTTACATGCGGCAGTCGCTATCATCTCGGTAACGGCAAGGTGCGCTGCTGGTATGACCCTGGTTGTGGCGTGGAGCCGAATGCCGCTAGGGTCTACATTTTCACCGAAGAACAGGCAAAGCAGTGTGTCTGCAAACACTATCATCGAGAAATTGGCGACCAGCGGTATGCTGCCATGGATTATTCGGATTGGTTGGACACGTTCCATGCGGAATTGCAGGAAGACTTGCGCAAGCACTTCGATGACTACTGCAAGATGATGAAAAGCCATTGCAGGACTAACGAAGTGTATATAGTATCCTTCCAGTATGATGACGTGGGCGGGATGCTTGACGAAATGTCAATCAATTACAGCGACCGCGATCAGGCAATCAAGGCTGCCGTCCGCGAAAGCAAGCGCCCGGGAAACTATTGTGTGAAGCTCCGCCATGAATGGTACGACAACGAGTTCAAGCGCGATGACGGCGAATGGATCGACTGGGAAAAGGAGGCCAAGGATGGACAGGCAGTATAAGCTCTGCAAGCACCGCGACGACTGTCTCAGGGCATTCTGGAATGATTGTTCCTTTGGCAGTCACTTCAATGACCCAACTAACAGCGAAATAGACAACCCGAACTCTGTCTGCTGGAGGTATGAAGCAGATGAGGATGCACCATGCACACAATATCAGTAATCTACCGTAAGCCGGGAGACCCGCAGAAATACATCACTTTCTGCCAGATGCCCGGTGACGATTTCAACGAATACTTCACCAAGCAGGTCTGCATGAACTACGAGGTGGAATACGTGTCGTCCAAGTTGGAGGAGGACCCGTTCCGCCGTATCTCCAAGGCCGAGAAGGAAAAGCTCGGAGTAATCCGCAAACCCTATGAATTCTTTGCGGGCAAAATGAACGATGCCTGGAAATACTAGGCGTGGAGGAAATATGAAACTCATTGTCAAAATCATCATGTTCATCATCCTGGGGGCATTCTTCCTGTTCTCCCTCCCGTGCTTCCTGCTCATTGCAACCGGTAGCACCCTCGTCAAGTATGGCAAGGGAGACGACCCGTTCATGGAGATTGCTAAGGAAGAGTTCAGCGATGTGTTCGAGTGCTTCAACCCGATTAGGATCGTGTTCAAGAAGGACTAATGTTTGACGAGGCCGAAATACAGGGCAAGCTGTCCCATGCCGCGACACTGATGTCCAACCGGGCGCCTATCCTGCTCGGGTTCTACATCATGCTCGAAAAGCGCATGACGAGCGACAAGTCGGTGACGATGCGAGTGGGATGCACCGACGGGCAACCGTATCTCGAATACAGTGACTGGTTCGTCAACGCGATGGAACCGTCCCTGCTCGGTGCCGTAGTGTACGCCAACTGCCTCAGGATAGCCCTGCACCATTGCGATACCCGTGTAAAGATGCCGGAGGCCATGTTCAGGCTCGCCAGTGACCTGGTGGTCTACGAGTACGCCCGTAACGTGGTCGATACGACTGCGGGGGACAACTCCGCCATCGTGGGCCAGTTGTTCCCGAGCATCTGGGCGTATGCCGACAAGTTCGACGCTGCCGGCTTCGATCCTGTCAAGGACCTCACCCTCGAAAAGGTGTTCGACCTGCTCATGCAGGCCCAGGAGGAATCCAAGAACGAGACCGAGGAGGAGAACCCGGACGGCGAACAGGACAACGGTGGCCAGGGGGACAGCGACGAGAGCGAAGACGGCGATGAAGAAGACGGCAGCCCGAACCACGAGGGAGAATCCGGTGGCGATGGCGAGGATGAGGAAGACGGGGAGAACCAGAGCGGCGGTGGCAGCAACGGGGAATCCGACGACTCCGACGGCGAAGAAAGCGAGGGGGAAGGTTCCGGTGAAGGACAGGCCGACAGTTCCGGTGAAGGAAATGGCGAGAAGAGCGAATCCTACCAGGCAATCCAGCAGATGTTCGACCCGAACAGCGCCCCTGCCGACATGAAGGACTGGGGTAACGACTCGGATGCTTCCGACAATATCCGCGATGTGGCATCGGCCCAGTTCGCAAGTGGCCAGGGTGGCCTATCCGGCAAGGTTCCCCTTGCAATCCAGGAGGCCAACCGTGTCCATGTGAACGCGGCAAGCGTGTTCAGGATGTTCATGACGAGCAACTTCGGCGCATCGACGCGCCAGACCTGGTCTATGCCTAACCTGGTGTTGCGCCGGTACGGCACAATCGCGCCCGGCCATGTGCGCAAGAAGGACAAGCCGAAGATACTGTTCGCGGTGGACGTTTCCGGTTCCATGCTCAGCATGAACCTGGTGAACAAGTGCTTCGAGACGGTGAACAACTTCATCGGGGATGCCGCGCTCGACCTGTGCTACTGGGACGGCATCTGCTCCGAAATCATACATGACCCCAAGACCGCGTTCGAGACGGACGTATTCGGTGGTGGCATGACAAATCCGCAGTGCGTGCTTGACCGCCTGGAAAGGGAACACCTGGTCTATGACGGCATCGTGTACCTGACGGACTGCGAGTTCGACTGGACCCGTCCCCGCGACATAGGGAAAATCTGTATCGTGAAGATGGGAAACGGGGCCGGCGAGGTGCCGGCGTGGTGCCTGTGGCACATGGGAATGGACGACCTGCTGAGAAATGTGGCTTAACCGTTAAAATAGGAACCTAACATGAAACCCAAACAATACAAGATCTATGACACCGTGAAAACCGTTCAAGATGAACGGAAATCTGGACATAAGGACTGGTTCGATAATTGGAATGACCGATACGGCGAGGCATTCGATGAAAGCGTTAAACCAATCGTCGATGTGCTTCAAAAAGTAGGATGTGACGAAAAGCAAACCGGCTATGCGTTTGAGTATTCGTATAAAGATACGAACGGTGTTCCACACGTAGTTTTCCGGGTGAATGTTCAAAACTTCGAGCTTGAATATCCGTTCATTTCGGAACTTATGCCATCCGAGGAAGACACCAAAGCATTTAATGAGGGAAAATTCCCCGCATATTTCGAGAATAATCCGTTAAATTGCGCTATACAGGCATACGTGTATTTGATCGGCAGAATCTTAAACGACCATCGGCAATGTGCCGAATCGATCGCCAGGTGCATCTATTTCTATTGCGCATATCTCAGCAAGGGAAAAAGCATAATCAAAGTGAAATGAACGGTCCGCATATAAGCTGAGGCTGAATGACTACCGAACGTCTTATTCTCCACATCTTCTGTGTTATCCTTGGCTATGCCGGTTCCTTCATGTTCGCCGTGTGCAACGTGCCCGCGATCCTGAAAATCAAGAGAACTGAATCCGTCCACGGGGTGTCCCTCGGATGGATAGCTCTCTCCACGGCAGCCAACATCTGCTGTGCGCTGTTCGTCCTGGACAGCAACCTGATTAGCGGGGTATGGCAATACCCGCTATACGGGAACTACGGATTTGCACTATTTTGCTGCATCTGGCTCATAAAATTGTACCGAAAGTACAGAGAACCCAACAAAACTCAGAAATAATTGCTATATTTATCACATGAACGTTACGAAACACAGCCTGGTCACCGATGTCTCGGTGACTACGGGCGTCAGTCAGAAAGATACAAAGAAGGTCGTGGAGTGCTTCCTCGACTTCATCACGCATCACCTTGAAAAGGGGAACACCATCGAAATCCGCGGTTTCGGTCGCTTTGCCGTCAAGAGCCGCAAGGAACGCCCGGTGCGCAACCCGAGGACAGGTGAACAGTTCCAGCTCGAAGGCCGCAAGGTTCCTACCTTGAAGTTCTGCGATGAATTGAAGGAAAGGATCGATAAATAATGCGCCGCTGTACCGTTGCACAATTTTACGAGCTGATTGACATCATCCCGACCTGGAAGCCGATATTGCTTATCGGCGATACGGGTATCGGCAAGACGACTATTGTCAAGAAGCAGTCCGAACAGAAGGGAAGGTATTTCGCCTACTGTCCCTGTATGTCCACCGCCGAGACGGTGAACCTGACCGGTATTCCCGATGTCTCGGGCGACCATACCGTCTACAAGCCGATGGAATGGTACAAGCCCGGTGTGGTGACGGACTTGTTGCTCGATGAAATTAACCGCAACGAGTACATCATCAACGCCCTCATGGAACTGGCCGTGGACCAGCATATCGGTAGCGCCCAGCTTGCACCGGGTTCCCGCGTGTTCGCGGCCATGAACCCATCCTCAGCCAACCAGTACATGGTCAAGGAACTGGAACTTTCCCACATGAGAAGGTTCTGCGTTATCGAGCTTGCACCTACCGTAGATGAGTGGCTCCTGTTCGCCAAGGAGGAGAACTGCCATCCGGCTATCCTCAAATACATCAACGACCACAGGGAGGCCCTGGACCCGGACGAGGATCCGGCTGTCCGCAGGGAGAGAAGGTACTACACCAACATGGATGCTACCCGCAGTGGATGGTCCACCCTGTCCGAAGCCCTCTACAACGGCGAGAAGCTGAACAAGTTCGATCCGTTCAAGCGCAAGGACGGCAAGATTCTCCTGGAACTCCTGGTCAACGGATATGTGGGCCCGGTGTATTCCCAGAGCTTCTGCGAGACCTATTATAGCATGATGCACAAGACCGATTCCAAGATGCTCGATGACACTATTACTGCGACCGACATCATGGAAGGGAGTACGGAAAGGTGGAGGTCTGAACTTCCCGAGAAGATTGCCCGCCTGTGCCATGAGAACACGATAGAGGCAGCTCAGCTGGTGAGCGCGGTCGCCAAGTATGTCGCCAAGAATGCCGGCCTCCTCTACAACGAGACCACGCAGAAGGTGACAACCAAGGGCCTGATTTATTCCGTGAACTTCTACAAGTTCCTCAAATCGTGCACCCCGGAACTCGTGTCCCAGATGTACTTCAACCACATCAAGCCGGCAAAGTTGAAGGCCGGCGAGGATGCGGTCACATGGGCCGACATCATGTGCGCCGGTTGCCAGGACACTATTACACTCCTGCAGGAAAATCGTAGAAATTCCGGCAAACCTGTTGCCAACTAGCAAATGATTTGCTACATTATTGTCAAACAAACCCAACAACGAGGAAGAAATGAAAAATCCATTCTCTAATGAAACTGTAAAGTCTGCAGCCATCGTCATCGGTTCCGCAGCCGCCTTTATCGCCCTTTCCAAGGGTGTCAGCATCCTCCGCAAGAAGTTCGGTGGCAATGCCAAGGTGAAGGCCATCTTCGGTTCTGCTGAAAATGCCGATCGCGGCTCCAAGTGCCTGAACGAAGCTCGGAATGGCATGGCAAGCGGTGCATGGGCACGTCGTAATGAACCTACCGACTGTGTCGAAACAGCCGAATGTGAAGCATCCTGCGAATCAGCCCGTTAAGATGTAGGATTCGCTGCCCTAAGCAGCGTGGGGCGCATGCGAGAGTCACGAGCTCACGCGCCAAAAAGGACCCAGGAATGGGTCCTTTTTGTTATTTTTCCCTTAAATGCCCAAATTTGGGCCATTTTGGGCATTGGTTGCCACTGGATATCCCATTTGCTACATTTGTGGTACAAGCAAAGGAGGACACGCTTATGCTTAACATTTTCAAGAAACAATGGCTCCCGGACTACATCCGTGAATACATCAACAAGAAGCTCCCCGCGAAGTTCTTCAAGGTGACTTTCGAAATCGGCGGGGTGGAAGTTCCGATGGACCAGGTGGTCGGCAACGAGCGCAATGTGCGCCGTGGCACCGTCGTCTATACCGATGCCGAAGGCAATACGGTGACGGAATGGCTGTTCCTGCTCCATGACGAAATCAATTTCAACAGCGTTGACCATGCCGTGGCCGAATTCGCCCTCGAAGGCGTGGAACCGACCATCCGAAAGGCGCCCCTGGTTGGCACCAAGGACAAGGTGACGGAGTTCCGCAAGTCCTTGGGAGAGAAGATTTCCAAGGCAATCGACTACTGCCCAGGTTCCTTCCTGGACCGCACCAAGGAATATCCCATCACGGATATGCCCCGTTGGCGCCGCAAGCGCCTTCTGAACCTCCTCGCCAACCTGAGCGAGGACAGCATCCCCGTATTTGTCAGCTTCGACCTGAAGCACGCTTCCATGAGCCAGCTTGAACAGTTCAACGAGGAACTGGACCTCGCCATGATGGTCGAGAACACCTTTGACCCCGAATTGGAGGCCGAAAATGTCGAAAAGTAATCCGTTTTTCAAGGATGTGACCGTTCCCGGAACATTGACCCCGCATAGAACTGATACGCCCGATGGTAAAACGGACGGTGATCCGCGCAAGATTCTCATCGTTGCTGGCGTTCACGGCAACGAGCATAATGCCGTTCTTGCCGCGTACCGTATTTACCGGGAGTTGAAGCAGGAACATGATCCCAAGTGCCGCAACAAGCACGACATCCGCTTCATTCTAGGTGTGAACAAGTGGGGGCTGTTGAAGAACAGGCGCGAATGGGCAAGCCGTACCGATGTGCATCCGGATCCTATTCCGAAGGACAAGCCGGTGGACTTCAACCGTGTCTTCACACTTGACTATGCTACCGGAACGGATAAGGAAGAACCATTCGACCTTCGTCTCCTTATCGAGAATGCCATCACCTCTGCCGATGTGGTTATTGACGTTCACAATTCCCCGGCATGTGACAACATCGTGCTCCTCAACAACGACGAGTACACAGCGTCCACGATCAAGTTCCTGAACGAAATCCACATGCCTAACTACATGGTATGGGAATCCCAGACCAGTACCATCAAGAAGTACGCCATCGACCACGGCAAGACCGGGTTCACGGTTGAACTTGGCGGGATGACGGTCAGCAGGACGGATGCATCAGTCATGATTGACCAGACGGCGTTCCTCAAGACCTTGGTGAACATGGTCGATGATTTCATGCCCAAGTTTGAAAAGGGCCCCGTGCTCCCTCCCCACATGCTTGCAATGCCCATCTATGCCCGTGCATATGGCCTTATCGACGAGGTGAAGTTCTCCCACCATGTCAAGATGAAGGAAGGCGAGGTGTTCGCCACCATGGTAACGGATAGCGACAACCCGGATGATGCCGTGTTCAAGGCACCGTGTGAGGGAAGTCTCGTGGCATGCGAGGATACACGTTTCGTGAAGCCAGGTGATGAAATCTTCACCTGGCAGCCGGACATCAAATTGTAGGAGTAAGAATGTCAAAACTGCTTGCAAAAATGAATTTAGCCTACGACTCGACCGAGCGTGTCGAGAAGTTGAGATTGCTTTCCAAGATAATTTCGGAAAACAATGGCTGCATCATCAAAATCGTGGAACTCGATTGTTCAGGCGGTGACAATGTGTTCTACATCCGTCCCGGCAAGTGTATAATCGACCATGACTCAAACACCTATCGTGCCTCCATGAAAATCAAGTCCAGGGGAATGCTGTCCATTATCGGCCCTGGTACGTGGCCTGGCATAAATGAGTGGAAGAATTATATCATCGACTGGTCCGGCAATTACGAAGTCACCGTGTATGATGAGCTCCCCGAGAAGGAAATCCGCTTTGCTGAACGTTTCTACAAGGAAGAGATGGCCACCTTGGAGCGAAAGTTCAAACAGATTCGGCGCGATTATGTGAGGGCGATGAAGATTACTCAAAACGTCGATTGGCTAGGAGACACGGACGTTCTTAACTACAAGCCCGTATAATCAAGAGGACAATGAATGAGTATTACCGCAGACATTGAGAAGGCCGCTGCTAAGTTGCAGGGTGATATCGACGCAGCCGAGTTCAACTTGAATGGCAAGAAGAAAACCCTTGCTATTCTCCAGAAGGAATGTGACCAGGCTGAGAAGGCACTGCATAAGGCCAAAATGGCCCAGTACAATGCGCGAAAGGCGGTCGTGCAGAAGTACATCGACGATGTGCTGATGAAAATGAAGGCCCCGGCGACCTATGACCCGGACCGTGTTAAGAAACTGCGCAGCATACTGGCAAGTTTCAAGAGCAGCGCATCCTATGCCAAGCGAATTGAAATCTTGACAGCAATTCGCGAATTGCAGCTGATCCTCACTGCTTTCCCCATCGCTACCCGAGTGTACAATATCATCCATGAGTGGACTGGGAGTAAGTTCATCAAGTTGAGCGGGGATGGGAAGAAGATTAAGTTTGGTGATAGTACAATCTTCTATACTGTTGAACGGCTTGATACGAATGACCATTTCTTGATGAGCGTATGTCGTGAATACAAATATCGGTATCACCTGAGATTCGTCATGACTGAAGCCCATTATACCGGCACTCCAATGGGGCATTACCATGAGTTCTGGGAAAGCAAGTGTCTAGCTGTGCCGCTTGCGCCAGATATCGTAATTGGTGAAGCCCCGGATGATAATGATGGTAAAAAATCCCCGTTTGACTTCTTCGGCGATACTTCATACGACAAGTATGACTTAGTCAAGATTGGTACTGAATTGTTCAGAAGGGACGATTCGCCGTTCTCGGCTGAGGTGGCATGGATCAAGAAGGAAGAAAAAATCGACATCACTGTGACCGATGCTGACTGGGCAAGCAACCTCATTGCGCTTAATCCACAGATGTTTAGCGTAAAGGAAGTAATGTGCGCCTATGAAAGATTATCTGAAAATAACTATCGCCACTGTGCTGATTCGTTCCACCATGCTCGCTCCCATGTCGATTTTATCGTTGAACGGATTACCAAGGAGCTGCAGAAGTGCGCCCCCAAGACGGTAAGGGATATCAAGTTCGATGCCGACCTGATGGCAATCACCTGGCGCGACCCGTATGACAAGGATATGGCGTTTGATCCGGATACCTGCGAAATGCAGCATCCTTCCAAGGTCATCCATAAGTTGGATGTGTCTAATGTTCGATTGTCCAATGTCTGCATGTATGCATACAAGCATATCGAAGGAATGGCGAAACCGGAGAAGGATATTTGATAATACGAAAAGCACCGGCTCATGCCGGTGCTTTCTGGCTAATTACTTTTCCGATTAGCGGAACTTACGGTCAACTGCGTTGTAGCAGATGGCGCGGATTGCTTCATCGGAAAGATGTTCGGAGTTGCCGAACACGCTTTCGAAGCAGGCACGGAGGTCGGACGTATCGACGGATTCGCCGAACAGCTTGGCCTTCATGCGGCTGAAGAGGCCCTTCTTCTTTTCGGGTTCAGCCTTCTGTTCAGCCTTCGGAGCTTCCTTGGCTTCGTCGCCCTTGGCTTCGGCTTCCTTGGCCTTCTTGGCTTCCTCTTCCTTGGCCTTCTTGGCCTTGAGCTGTTCGATGTAGGCCTTCTTGTCGTCTTCGTACTTGGCACGCTTCATGGCCGGAGTAACGAAACCGCCGGCACCGCGTTCCTTCTTGACGGTCTTCTTGTTTTCGTCGGCCCAGACGAGACCGCCTTCCTCGGTGTCAAGGTATTCCTCGATGGTCGGGCGGAGAGTATTCTCCACCCAGGCATCCAGTTCACCCGGAGCAATTTCGGCATACTGTTCGAGGGTGTTTTCGGCAGTCTTGACACGGCGCTTCATGCTACCGAGCTGCTTCTTCCACTGCTTGTTACGGGCATCCACATCGGCATTGAAGGCATCCTTTTCAGCCTGTGTCATCGGCTTGGCCTTTGGGCCATTGTGTGACATCATGCCGAATTCGGGGGACCTGGACTTGGCTGCCATGTTGACATCCATCGTAGCCGCGGTGCCTTCGAACTGGGCGCACTTGGCGAACATGCCGCGTGCAGAGTTGATTACGTCCCGTTCCTTGTCAGTCGTGGCCGCGCTTTCCAGCTTGGCCATGAAGCCAATGAAACGATTATAGTTAGCTGTGTTCATGGAGTTCTCCATTTTAATGTTATTCGCGAATACCTACAGCTTATAAGTTTTCCATATTGCCATTGTAATACGTTTTTGCTATATTCAGGTTATGACAAGAGATAACCCGAACAAGAGCCTCGTTGCCGCCAATGCCCGGTTGCAGAACGAGGTGGACAAGCTATCCAGGGCCCTCCTGGAAGTCAAGCACGGCAAGTGTTTCTACATGGTTTCAAGCGATACTTCCTTTATCAAGGACGGGGTTTACAGGACCGTCCACGGGCAGCAGTTCTACTGCAGGAAGAAGGACGCCATCGCGTTCATGAAGTCGGCAATCGGCGAACTGCCGAACGATACCGAAATCAAGGTAAACTGGACATCGCAGACATCTGTAACCTGCACCGGCGAGAACATCGCGTTCTCCTGCCGGGTGGACAAGATTAACCCGATCTGATTATGCTTACATTAGCCAACATAATCTACCAGATGAATGACGGCATCCATTCAAACCATGACTTCCTCATGGTGGACGATACCGTGCACTACCTTTCGCCGAAGGACAAGAATCTGGATATGACCAGACAGCTCATTCCGGTACCGAGGGATAGTTTCATCGACGCGATAGACCCTATCGCCGGGGACAACTGGGAACTGATGGAATCCCTCTACGGAAAGTATAACTCTTTTGCAATGGAACCCGGAACCAACCGGTATTATGCGTGGTACGACAACGACAGGTGATATATGAGTAACGAAAAGCCGATGAAACCCTCCGAGCAGCTTCGACAGTTGAAGGAAACGATGCCGATTAAGTGCCCGCTGGCAATAGAGGAGGTAATTTCATCGCTGGCAAGATGTGAAATTGTTCATGACAACTGTGACGATGCAATCGAAAAGTATTTCGCCAAGGAAGCATCCAATGTCCTGCAAGACCTTGGTGCTCAACTACTTACATTGGCATCCCACCCGAACATCAAGAAGATAGTGGATACTGCACCAAATGGATTATAAGAAGACATATTGTGACAAGTGGAAGGCTGCGTACACCAGCAACACCGTTGATGACAGCGACAGTTCCTGCATTGAACTCCGGTGGAAGGACGTGCCGCTAGGTGAACTGTTCTGCGGCCCCGCCGGCGTGGTGTTCACCAAGCTCTACCGTTTCAAGGGTGACCCGGAACTTACCAAGATACAGGCGTTCCCCGGCGCGGAGAAGGAATTCAACGCCCTGCTGAAAAATGTCGAGACGATGGAATATATCTGCCAGTTATGGGAAGAAGTCAGGACAAGCGACCTTGAAGTCGATTTCTACCATGGCGGTCAGCTTTATGCCCGGATACTGTTTACAAACGGTTCGGTTTCCTTCGAGGCGCACACCGGAAACGGGTGGAAGACCTCCGACGATCCGGAACGGCTTATAAATTACAGCAAGTGGTTCAAGGACAGACGGCGTGACCTGGATATATTCGATGACATGGAACTTATCAAGGACCTGGGGAGCATGATTAAGCGATGAAGACTATTTCCAAAATCATCTATACCATAATCGTGTGCAAGTTCCTCATGGGCATCCATGAGCGATTGTTGAGTAAGCCGTCACTCGACACCTCGTACTGCCTGCTCTTAGAGTATTTCAAAGATGCCAAGACAGCACTCTTGTTTGGATATGCAAGACAACCGCAACAACTGCGTAACCTTCTACGCGAAATGCAGAAGAATGGGCTTGAGGTTAATCCGTGGAATGCGGTAATGGTCGGGGTGTATCCTCTCGGGAACGGAATGTTCAGGTATATATACTCTGACGTCCGTATTGGCCCGATTAGGCTGTACAGTACCGCCAATACTCGTTGGTACGATATTGCCAAGAAGTACGGCGTGAAAGCGGAAGTAATCGACAGCATGTGTGACGGCAATGCATGAGGTAAGCGATGAAGACTATTGCCAAAATCATCTACACCGTAATCGTGTGCAAGTTCCTCATGGGCATCCGTGAACGCCTGATGTCCAAGGTTCATGTCGATCCTACGAAATGCTTGCTCATAGAGTATTTTACGAGCGCCGGGGTGGCCCTGCTGTTCGGATATGCCGACAACCCGAAAACAATAAACCAACTGATGTGCGACCTGCGTGAGCACGGTTTCGAAACTGTGCCCGAAGGAAAGATGGCCGTAGTGAACCCGATTGGAAACAACATGTTCAAGTTTGTTTATTCGGAAGAACGTATCGGACCTTTTCGGCTATGCACTACCACCCGTGGCCGCTGGTACTATGTTGCACAAAAGCATGGTATGAGGCGTGACGTTATTGACAGAATGTGCTGGATGAAATAATGGCGAAGAAGGATATAGAAGACATAGATAACGCAATCGAGGAGTTCCGCAAGCGACTGAGGGCCAACTCGGTACCATTGCGCCTACGCGACAAGCGTATGAAATCGGATGACGGCTATCCCGACTATGTTACACAGGCGGAAATGGATGCGACCGCCTTGCTGAATGCAAACTACCAGGAAAGCATCAAGAACCTTGAATTCTTTAAGCGTTTGATGGAGGATCAAAAATGAGCGAAACGGAAGAGGCGGTGGACATCGGTTGCGAGATGGCAGCCGAGAAGATGGTGGGGATGGATTTTAACACCCTGTTGAAACAGATGGAAGCCAAGGGATATAAAGGTGGCAGGGTTGTACATAACCGCAAGGAAGGTACATCCACGGTATTCATTACCAACGGTAGCCACGAGACAAGGTTCCAATATAAAGTTACATTTGGCTGGAAGGAAAAGTTTCCCGGCATGTCAGAACCGGACAAGGTGGTGGCATGCAAGTGGATACGCCCTCTCCGCCCAGAACCCTTCGAAGTGAGGTGATTATGCCATTCGTTTTACCATTTGAAGAAGCATACACAAAAGTCATTGAACATGCCGCAGAAGGCGTGGATGTGGATAGCGTCTACCGCAATCTCGGCCTGGATCCGGAATTTGCCGACGATGCAAGCAAGCTCGCAGTCGCCCTCGTGATTGCCAACAGCGGGTGCATACAGGGCAGGGTACTCCCATCGGAAGTCGATTACACAATAAAGGTCGCGTGCAAGAACCTTATCGAGCGCGGGCACATCGACAATACTTCCCCGGAAGCAGCCGCGGAATCGATGAGCAAGATGCGCAGCATGATTTAGATGGCTATATCACCCAAAGTGGTAGGATACGGTTATGACATATACTACGGAAGATTATGACAGGCTAATCAAGATAGAACGGGCGTATTTCTATGCTTACGACGACCAGAAACAACGGCATAAGATATGCAAGGAGCCGGAGGGTTACGTTCTGTATGAAGTTATCCCTCATCACCAACGATTAGACTGGCACCATTGTGAGAAAATTGGTACATTTCCTACTCGATACAAGGCGGTCAAGGAACGTGACAGGATATGCCGCGAACGGGCAAAGTTGCCCCCGGGAGCCGTGTTCGGCAATCCGTTTAGTTTTGATGCCCCGTCATCTAAAATATAATCCGGGGTGACCTATAAGTCAAACTAACGCCGAAAGATAGCCACCTAGATTATCTCGGTTTCGAACTCATGGGCGATGCCGTACTTTATGGCATCGTCTGCGCCCACATAGACATCCTCGCGCAGCATCCTGTCAAGCAACTCTGGTGGGATGGACATATTCGACAGGAGCTTCCTGAAAAGCCCGTTGAAGTAGTCCAGTTCAAGCGCCATGTTCATCGCATCGTTGCGACTCGTGGTGCCACCGGTATCGTCGTTGTAGTAGGCCGGGTGTATCATTATCCTTGCATGGCGGTAGACCGTCCTATGCACACCCGCGCAGAATATCATCGCACCCATCGAACTGGCCTTGCCGGATGCCACCGTGTTCACTGGGCAATCCTTTGTACGAGCTATCGCCATGGCGTCGATGATGCGGAACCCGTCGTCCAGTGAGCCACCGTCGCTGCAGATAATCATCGTTATTTCGCCCGGTTCCTGGCACAGGTCGTGGAGGGCCCGGATGCACTTGTCGGCTGACTCCTCCGTAATTTCCCCGGTCAGCCTGATGATGCGTTCTTCGGTATCGACTTCGACTTCTAGCTGTTCTGTATCGTCCATCTGGAACCTCCTGAAAGAAGTTTATTCGTTGGGGGAGGCGCTTGACCGCCGGTCCTGGACGAACTCAAATGTTAAAATTTATTTACAAGAAAAATGTGATGAAAAATACTAATTTTGTAACGTAAAATGTGTAATTTTTGGCTAAAATACGGACTTTACGGGTGCATCCTGGGCCTCATGGGGCGCAAGATTTGGACCCGCGCTCATGAGGAGAGCAAGATTAACCTGAGACCGGTGTTCCAGCCGGACAGCTCGGGTCGAACGCTGTCTCCTGTCGATTCCTACCAGAACATACAGCCTATTGGCTATGAGCCTATTGGCTATGGCTATGCCCGTAGGCCAATCTACCGGAACAACGAACTCAACCAGGCCGTTGCTGACTACCGTATGGCGCATGGCTCCTGCAATGCCGCTGCAGTGCGCAACCAGGGACTTGTCTGCAACGGTAAGACTTACCGGAATGCGGCTGAACTGTTCCAGGAAATGGAAATGCAGGCACTCAATGGTGGTTCGGGTGCCAAGTTTCAACACATATCAATCGTTACCGAGAGGAGATGATGCCGACTTATATCAAGAAAGATGCGATCAAGAGGATGTTCAAGGAAAACGGGTTCGACCTAGTAACCAATGAAACCGACCAGGCATTCGTTTTCAGGAGCAAGTCCGGCTTCTCTATGGAGTTTCCCATCAAGTGGTTCGACGGCAATGCCGACCGCGACTATGACCTGGCCCAGGTGCGCCATGTGTTGAACAAGATGACCGCATCCGCAAAGGAGGAAGAGGCCATCTATTCCTTCATGCAGAACAAGCAGAAGATGACGGAGCTGTTCAAGGTCGCCAAGGACTACGGGATGTCCTATGACGAGAAGGAAAAGATGTTCATCTACAAGAAGACCAAGACTAGCAAGAGCGCATTGTTCGTTGCCGAGCTCGATTTCGTGATTGCCGCAAGGCTCAAATCAGAAAAGCTGGCAAAGCTCGACAAAAACTTCAAGCCGCTCCCGTACAAGGAAATCTTTGACGAATTGAAGGAAAGCGCGGAACAGGACAAGAAGGCACAGCCTAAACAGGAGGAGGTGGAGAAATGAGACACAACTTCTTCGAGGAAGCTAAGAAAGAGCTGGGTGTCAGCGGCAAGATCTCTGAAATGGCAAGAGAGATCGACAAGATGGTCACCAGGAAAGCAAAAGAGCTAGCTCGTCGGTACGTCAATGACACTGTTCTCTTCAAAGACGCTGAACACGTAGAGCCATACGCAGAGGTTCACTACAAGATAGCTTGGGGCTCAGAGAATCACGATGCCGTATCTGAAGTATGGAACGACGCTGTGTTCAGAGACAGCGAGTGGGCTGGTCTCTACTGCAAGAATTTGGCGACAGACGACGAGTGCGACGAGTTCGAATACATCAAAGAGATCGAAAGGATTAACAAGGAGCAGCCTAAACAGGAGAAGGTGGAGAAATGAGTACAATCGCAGTAGATTTCGACGGCACTATTTGCAACGGCGGGTGGCCGGATATCAAGCAGGGAAAGCCAAACAAGGCAGTCCTTGACTGGTTGAAGGAACGCCAGAAGAAGGGCGACAAGGTTATCCTGTGGACATGCCGCGAGAACTACGGGGGCAAGGATTTCCCCGATGGTGAATACAGGAACGAGGCCGTCCAGTTCTGCACCAGGAACGGTCTGTTCTTCGCCAATGTGAACTCGAATGTAATCGGGGACTACACCGAGCGCGGTTGGGAACAGGAGAACTTCGGGCGCAAGATCCGCTGCGACTTCTACCTGGACGACCGGTCTGTATGGTTCGGTCCCGAGAGTACATGGCTGTGGAAAATTTATCTATGGCTCGTAGGTCATAAACTTGATAAGGAATCCAGGAAAGGACTTGAATAATAATGAAGAAAATCGTATTTGCCGTGGCCATTCTGCTCTGTTCCGCGTTTGCCAACGCCTCCGATATGAACATCGTGCTCTGCAAGGAAAAGAACTATGACTGCCAGGTCATACCCCTGCAGGATGTCAAGAAGGTAGAGAAGCTGACAAGCGGCGAAATCCTGCGCGTCACGTTCTCCTATGGCGGCATACTCGACATCAAGATACTTGGCAAAACCTTCGAAATCAAGAAAAAGAAAAAATGAAAATTTATTTCATCAGGCATGCACCCACTGCGGCCAATATGTCCGGCACCATGGCTGCCGGCTACGAGAACGCCGACATAACGCTCCTGGACAAACCCGATAACTGGGAGGAGCGTGTAGGTTGCCATATACCTGATGAAGCCAGGAAGACCATCATAAGCTCGCCTACGAGGCGTTGCTTGAGCACGGCCAAGCTCCTATTTGACCGTTATCCTGATGAGGTCAGCAACGAGCTCGGGGAATTCGATTGCAAGGGACTGGGCCCGCGCAAGTTCTGGGAGATTACCCAGGCCGAATTCGAGGCCCTGGTGCCCATGCGTCCATCGACCATGGAATTACGCGCCAAGGCCATCCTGAGCGAACTGGCAAACAATATCAAGCATGAGAACGGTGCGGATTCTTTTGTGGCCGTGTCGCACGGCATGGTCATCCGCTACCTCTATCACTACATAAATAAAAACCCCGGAATTTCGGCCTATGAGGTCATAAATTCCAAGGGTTTCAGGTTCTCTAACCTGGATCTACTTGTCGTAGATACTGAACAGATGTGCACCGAGGCCTACCATTGGCAGGACCCGGTAAATCATGCGTCGATGTGAACGCCGATCTTACCGGCAACGAAGTTCACGTAATCACCCACAGTATGCAGGCGTGCCGCGTCGGTATCGAGGATTTCGACCTCGAACTCGTCCTCTACGGCCATGATGACTTCGACCGTATCGAGTGAATCGGCGCCGAGGTCTGCCACTAGCGCGGCTTCCTCGGTGACCTGGGCCAGGGGCATGTCGAGCTTGTAAGCGATGCATTCCCTGACCTTGTTGGAAAGTTCCTGTATGGTCATATAAAGACCTCCTTTTAGTGTGGGCCGAACAGGCCTTCGGCCACCTGGTTGATAAATTCGTCCTTCTCGGCTGTCGGGATTAACTGTCCGGCTGCACCCGGATGGCCACCGCCACCGCGACCCAAATCCTTCAAGAACTGACCGATATTGATGTCTTTCCTATTGGTTCGGAAGGAAAGTTTCGTGATGCCGGGAGAGGGCTCCTCTGTTCCTGCAAGTACAAGCCAGTCATAGTGTTCCAGGAGTCGGATCACAATATCGCTGTTAAAACGGTCCGTTTCAATATAGTAACCGTTGTAAGGTAATTTATGTTGCTCACACCTGAACATGTGCTCGTCTACTTCCTTGTCGTGGTTTGCGAGGGTTGGGAGTACATCTGAAGGTAGATTATAACCTTCGATGCCATTCATGAATTTATCCATGAACTCGTTGTATCCCAATTCGTAGAGGAGTGTGTTCAGGTTGTCCGAAAGCGGCACCATCTTCCGGATCCACAGGTCGTGGTCATTGGTGACCTCGCACAGGGTCTTCAAATGGTCCAAATTGGCGAATTTCGAGAAATTATAGAGGGTAAGGAGTGCGCCGCAGACCTTCGTATTGACCAGGTAGAGGCCCAGTTCGTCATCATCGCGCACCTTCGCCGTCTGGTGATGGTCGATAACAAGGTACGGCTTGTTCACAGAGTGTATCAACTGTACCATGTTGTCATCCGGGCAGAAGTCCGTGAATATGATTGCCTCGTAGGAGAGGCCGGTGATTGCGTCGCATGCCGTGTTATAGTCACCGGAGCCGGAATAGTTGGTCTTGACCGTAATCGCGTTCGGAAACACGTTCTTGACCACGATACCGGCGACAGCCCCATCCAGGTCGGCATGGGTCAGGTTAAGCACGACATTTTCCTTTTTGCCCGGTTTGTCCAGGCCGAGTGTTTGTACGATATCCATTAGGTACCTATCGGATAGATGTGTGAAAGCTTGTCCAGGAAGCGTGCAGTTCCCGCGATTTCATCTTCGGTGAAATACTCGCGCAATGCGGAACGGTTCTGGATGATGAAACCGGCACTGGTGCGCATCTGCTGAAGTGCAGTTGCAGAAATACCGGGAAGATACGGCAATTCCTTCCAGTCGAGGAGCTTGTCCGGTGTGTAGCCGGAATAGATCTGTTCGGGATCTTCCGCGTAGCGCAGGAGCCACTTGTACACATAGTCGCGGAGGTAGGCAATATCAGCGTCGTTCACGTCTTCCCACAGCACGGAACGGCCATTCACTGTAATGGAAACATCGTCCGCGATGGTGCATCCGAACGTATCTTTCTTGCCCGGTGCCGGACAAAGCCTGACCAAGGTTCGCTCGCATTCCATTTCCTCGTTGCGCTCGGTGTCCCAGTCCTTGACCTTGGCGGTCTCCTTGATGACATAATTTCCATATTCCCTATGGAGAATTTCAAAAAGTTTTTCGATGTCGTACAGTTCGCCCATTTATTTATCCTTCATTCGAAATATCACGAATACTATGGTTGCGATTGAACAAAGCGTGTACACAATCATCCCCGTAAAATGTATGGGGTCAAGAGACCCCTTATCGGGTCCAAGATTATTGATGACGTGCTGCGCGGAAAATATGAACATTCCTGCATTAAATGCCACGTATGCTAATGCAAGAAGAACTAAATAAATCTTGCCTTCCTTATCCATCTATGTCTCCGCATCGGTGTTAATGGAGTTAATGCAGTCCACGATGAACTGCCCGTATTCGTCCTGGATGGCAGCGGCAACATTCGGGTGTAGACGCTTCCTGCCTGTCAGGAACCCCCAACCGCGCACATCCAGTGCAATCTCCTCTCCGTCTGCCTTGAACTTGACCACTGCATCGCATTGGGTACCCTCGTAAACCGGGCGCCCGAAGGACATCTTCTCGGGAAGTTCAGTGCCGTTCAGCGTGGCGTTCATGGCCGCTACGATGGCCTGGAAATGAGCATCTGCGGTGCCCTTAAATGCGGCTTCCGACCGCGAAGACGTGGTCCTGTTGCCCGCTGAATCCCAGATGGTGTCAATACAAATTTCGTCGTTGTGGAAAGGGGGGATAAAGTATTTGGTCCAGCTATATTCTTTCATAACCATAATTTAGCAAAAAGTGAAAAATATGGCAACCGGGACCGCATGTCCCGATTGCCAAAAAATTAAAAAATTTTGGGACATTTGTCCCGATACCTGTCCCGATTAGGCAAGCAGAATCATCTTGGCGAGGTGTTCGCACTTGGGTGACAGTTTACGTTTAAGTAGCACGTTGCACACGTTGTGGTACATGCGGATAAGCGCCTTCTCTGCCGGTGCATCGTAGGAGTTGTACAGCATGTCGGCGAGCTTGATGAACAGTGCCGATTCCGACAACGATTCGAGCTTGTCGCTCATGTACTTCTCCTTGCCAACCTCGTCGATGCGGAAGGGGTTGTTGCGGAGTTCGGAGCACAATTCGGCACATTCGACCGAGTTGGCCACTGTCATGATTTCGGCAAAGGACGTTTCGGTGTCCTCGAGGAGGTCATGCGCGAGTGCCGCGTTGATCTCGTCGTTGGTTCCGTCAAGGAACATCACGATGAACGCAACGCCGCGTGGATGCACGAAGTAAGGCTTGCCGGAAGACTTGCGTTCCTGGTGTGCGTGGCGACCCTTGGCGAAGTAGTACATGGCTCTGCATTTCAGCGGGAAGTCAGTCGCCTTAATGCGTTCATTGAGAGCAATTTGAAGCGATGAAACATACATTTTACTTACCTTCCTTTGTTATGTGGCATACGGGGGGTCTGCCGTGGTGCCACCAGAACGGGATGCGCCAGAAGATACCCCAACGGCGTTTCAGTTCAGCCAACCAACGGGCGTATTCTAGTTCCTCGATGTGCTTCAGCAGCATCACATCGGCCATGTTGTAGGCGAGAAACGAATTCCATCGGACGTTGTTATCAATAGTGCCAGTCCTGTTCATCTTTCAACCTCGTAAAATTTGTTTTACCTTCTTCTTTCCAGGTTCGGAACACTTCCCCACTTTTCCAACGGACGATGCGTTCATCGGGGAGCGCGTCCGGCCTTGCCGGGGCCTCGATGTACTGGATGGTGCAACCGTTGCCGGATTGCAGGAATGCGATTTCAACGATGCGGCCCTGGCGGTCATAGCACTTCACCAGGCCCTCATTTTCAAACTTTTCTTCTCTTACTACATCCATGGTGTCTCCTTATGTTTCCGGGGTCGTGAGGGCAAAACTGTCCGTGATAAATTCGGAAAGGCGGCTATTCAATTTACGGTAGATGTCCATGGCATCATCGCGGAGCTTGTTTGCCATGGCGATACGGACATTCGGGTTCACCAAAATATCCTTGGCCAATGTATCGCAAAACTTCCTGCCTTCAAGAATTGTTTTTAGCTCGCGGGCATGGTCGCGATACCAGAATGCCTTGGCAAAGTTGCCGTACACCGCATAATCTAGTGCCGTGATGGTTTTATCCGTCATGTAATGATGGAGTGCTTCCGCGGACATGTCTTCCTTGGCGTAATTCCAAAACAAAAGGCGAAGCTGTTCAAAGTCAATGATAGTGCCGTCTTTGGTTTTAATATATGAGTCTTTTCCGCTATATTTAAGGTGCCACTCTTCCATCGGGATGACCCCGTTGTTATTCTTGACGGCTTCCTCTACTTTGGCTTCGATAGGCATGGTGTATCTCCAAAAAATGAAAAATTAAAATGGTAAACCGCTTTCCGGGATTTCCCGTGGTGGTAAACTTGCTGCCGGGTGTTCCCACGGATAATATGCGCCCTTGATGTATTGTCTCGGGCGGTTCCACTTCTCGTACAGGAGGAACTGGAGCAGGACGCGGGAGACAAATCTGTAGGCGAGTATCATCTTCGTGACGAACTTTCCATGAAAATCTTCCGGGAACATTTCGCGGAGTTCACTGTCGGCTTCCTCCGGGGTTACCCGTTCTCCGTAGTAGTCACCCGTGATACTTCCGTAGAGGTCGCTGAAATACCCGCAGTTCTGGCAAGCCGAGGTGGCATACCGTTGGCAATGGTCGCAAACAATCATAATTTATACCGCCATTTATTATGACATTTATACCGCCAAACGATCCTCGATGTACATTTCGCTCATCTTCTCGCGGAGACGCTTCAATGCGCGGTTCTTGACCTTGCGGGCCCATTCGTGGGAGCAGCCGCGGCTTTCGCCCCATTCACGGGTGGATACATGATCATCGTCCATCACCATCTTCTTAACGGCATCGCATTCGATTTCCGGGAGGGACGAAAGGAGTTCGTCAACAAGACGGCTACGGTCGCGGCCTTCGGCTTCTTCTGCGCCGTTTTCGCCCTCGGCATGCAGGGTTTCCATGAGCGTAGTCTTGGAGTCATCGTCACCGACAAGGGTATCGCCGGAAACGATAGTGACCGGATTGCGCTTGATGGGCTGACCGTCTTCATCAAGAAGCGGCTTGCCATCGGGACCCTTTGCGGGCTTCTGCAAGTTTTCGGGAACGGCGACCACGGAGTCGCCATAGAGTTCCTTGTTCATGGCGTTCTTGATGTGCCACTTGTAATAGCAGCCAAATTCGTAGCCGAGACTGGAATCAAACAGTTCAAGAGCGCGGTTGAAACCAATGGCAGCCGCGCTGATAAGGTCACCCATCTCGCCGCTGTACATTTCGTAGGAACGGGAACGGGCCCCGCTGATGGCGAACGGGATGTAAAGGTTGAACAAAGTGTCCCTGGCAGCCTGCGAACCCGCCTTCGCCATCTTGATGTATTCCTTTTCAATTTCAGCGGAGGTAATAACCTTCTTAGCGGCTTCGTAGGCCTTGGAAAGTTGAGCGCGGAGGTAGGAGTTGCAGTTGAGCATTTTGTTGTTTCCTTTTTGGATGAGTGTTTTTGTTTTCTGCCGATACGATGTGCTGCCGGGTGCCTCTATTCGGGGGCATTCTCGTCCACGGTAGGCTGAGGATCGACCAGGTATTCCTCGATAGGAATCCGGTTCGCCTCTATGCGTTCCTTGGACGGGTCGTAGAAGTTACCTATCCATGCTATCTTGCCATCTTCGATATCCTTCTGTGCATTGGCCAGGGAATGAATTAGACTGATGATTTGCGGATTGGTGATGTCCAAATGCCACCAGGCATTCCTTCCGATGATATTGTCCAATGCGTGACAAATAAAGCCTCCCCAGTATATGAGCAACAGGAAGTTGATTATGCCCCATACCGGGTGCGCTACTACATCGCCGAACGCGATGGATAGACCGCACCATAACGCCATAATGGTCTCAAAAACAATCAGCACGATGTTAAAGCGAACCGGGTGGTTTTTGCGTTCGGCTTTGTTCTTGTCAGCTATCCACGTGAACAGTTTCTTCATGATTTCTCCTTAAGCGGCACGGCTCTTGTTGATAAGGTTGATGGTTCCGGTGTACTCGTTGATGAAGTTCATGATGTCGTTATCGGACATCCAACACCCATGCAGACGGGATACGCCGTCAGTAGTCTTGAAAAGCATGTCACCGCGACCGAGCAGGGATTCGGCTCCGATTTCATCCAGGATGGTCTTGGAGTCCACCTGGGACGGGAGACGGAATGCGATACGGGTCGGCAGGTTGGCCTTGATGGTACCCGTGATGACATCGCGGGACGGGCGCTGCGTGGCGAGTACCAGGTGGATACCCGCGGCACGGGCCTTGGCCGCGATACGGGCGATGCTGGTCTCCATGCCCTGCCTGTCGCAGGCCATGAGGTCGGCAACCTCGTCTATCACTACCACGATGCGCTTGCGCGTCCTGGTACCATGGAGATAGTCCTCGACAGTCTCCATGTAGTCATCGAGGGTACGGACGGGACGGCCATACTTGGCGGTAGCATCCGTGAACATCTTGTACCGTTCTTCCATCACGTCCACCAGGGAGGCGAGCTTCTTGACGGCATCCTGCACATTGTTGATGACCTCGACATTGGGGAGAACGGAATAGGCCTGCATTTCGGTTCCTTTCGGATCGATTAGGACCAGTTCCATTTCCATGGGGTTGTTGTTCATCAGCAGATTGCAAATCATGGAGTTGAGAAACACGCTCTTACCCGAACCGGTCTGGCCCGCCACGAGCATGTGGGGAGCCTTGGCCAGGTTGAACTTGACGGGATTTCCGAGAATATCGACACCCATGCCGATTTCCATGGAGCCGTACTGGATGCGGCCACCGCTCACGGGGGTCACGATGGTACGGCAGGGGACAACGGCACGGCTCTCGTTCGGCACCTCGATACCGATAAGGCCATCGCTGCATTCGAGACGGATGGACTTACGAGAGACACCGAGGCGCATGGCGATGTCTTCGAGATTGTTGCGGAGATTGCGTACGCGGACACCATCACCCACCTGTACGAGGTAGCGGGTGATGACCGGGCCCTGCTTGATACCTACCACCTTGGCCTTCAGGTGCAAATCCTCGAAGGCCGCATTGATAGCATCAGTGCGGTTGGTCGGCAGTTCGGCATCGCCCATGGTGGAATTGGTAAAAGCATTCCACAGGCGGGGAGCGATTGCTGCACGCCATTTGTTGATTGCTTCATATTCCTTACGCATAGTGTTCTCCTTTGTTTTCTTGTTGCCCATACGATGTGCTATCGGGTGCCCCGGACCGGGGAAGATCCGTTACACGGTAGGTCACTCAGATGCCTTGCATTTGAGAATGTAGTCATGAAGTTCCAGAATTTCGTCCGGGATACGGAACAATCGCCAGGCATCCTTGCCCATATCAGGTTGGCTAATCATGACCTCTGCCGTATCCATGTCCGGGATATAGGTGGGGTCGCCGGGGAGCGAAGGGCGTCCGGTAATCGTGTCCACGATATCGCAGGTAAGCACGGTCAGCATGGGGCGACCGTATTCCTTGTTCGGGACATATTCAAGACGCATGATGGCGTCGATATCGACGCTCTTCCTGATTCCGTCCCTCTGTATCCATTTCATCATCATATCTGTACCCCCAGGCATGTCACATGTTCCTTGTCGAACCACAGGGAACAACGGATGTATGCCGATTTAAGGTAAATGCGCTGTATCATCTTCTTGTCAGGGTCGAAGAAGCTCTTGCCCGAGAAGATATCCACACGGTTGCCCGTGGAGGACAGCAACCCGAACATGGGACCGGAACAGGCCGTGACCTTGTCATTGGCCTTCCTGGTCTCAGTCTTCTTCTGAATAGGGTCATTGAGCGTTATGGTCATAGTTGCCTCGCTTGTTGCACCGGATACGATGTGACACCGGGTCCCCACGAACGGGGGACCTGGCGTACACGGTAGTCTTTGGATCTCGATTTTGTCATCAAATCGAGTTTACGAACTCTTGGAGCTTCGTGGCGATTTCTTGGAGACGCTCTTTCGAGAAGTCCCCGACACACGCGGACGTGGTGTGCATCTGCCCGTCCCATTCCCCATCGTTGCGGGTGAGGATGATGTTGTAGCCGAAGGCTCCGCGCATGACTTCGATGTTGCCTTGTTTGTCGTTGTAGATGTAGGCTGAATTTGCCATCTTTTACCTCTTGGGTTGAATTGTTTCTTGGCTTCTACTTTATTATCGCCTTTGGCCTTGCCCTTTGTAAAGGTCTTCGTGTGTAAAGAAATCTTTACCATGTCTCGGGTCATGACTTCGGGGATACTCTGCACCAGGGGAGCGAATGCCTTCATCCTGGACACGGCATCCTTATACTCGGCGAAATTAGACACGATGGAGTATTCGACGCGGTAACTTGACACCAGGACGGTGACCGCGTCTTCCTTCATGTCCACCACGGTACTGAAACGGATAGGGAGGGTGTACAACTGGACCGTATCGTTCCCGATGCGGTTGTACTTGGATAGGCGAACCCCGGTAATGTTTGCCGTGGTATCCCACTCCTTATCGTCAATTTCGACTCCGGTAACATAGATGTACTCGGTGGAGTGCGCGATGCCGTTGGGGTACTTAATCATCTTCCCTTTCATGTCCATGAAGTAGGGTACCTTTTCTGCCTTGCGCTCTTTCGATGTGCTGTAAAAGATGTCCTCGTTTGCCGCGTGGATAAGGCGGTTACCCACCTCGATGACCTGTTCCAGGGTCTTCGGTGTCCATGCCTTCAACTTGTTCAGCATGTCAAGGATGTCCTCGGTCACCGGGGTATGCGAGGCGATGTCTCGTTCAATTTCGATCCGTCTCATTTACTTTCCTTCGTGTTCACGGAAAATGCGGTACTTTTCAGTTTCGGGGAGGGATGCCCACCAGGTATGCGGGCCCTGGGTGACTGACGGCACATCATATTCGGGGCCGTAGTTGTCACCGTTGGCCGCTGAATACAGACGGGCCATCATGTTAGCGTGTTCCTCTTTCTCCATTTTAGAGGTAGTCTCGCTCATGACAAGGTAGTCATTGGATTTCCGCATGATGGGAATGAGGTAGGAGAACATCCACTCGGTAGCCATCCGGGTACTGGCGAAATACCTGTACCCGCGTGCGTCCATGAATGACCCATCGAGGTCTGCCCTGTTTCCAACTCGTTCCGGCTTGACCCAGAACACATGGAGGCGGTGGTCGAACATGAAGGTTCCGGTCTGCGTTCTAACCGGGACCGGGTGAATCATGCCCTCTACCGCGAGAACCTTGCCCTCGTTTGTCGGGATATTCTCATGGCGCAGGTCGAGCGCGTGCTCGTCCCTGCGTAGGCGCATGAAGTGCGGAACGCCCGCGCTGTCGTGCGCGGAGAACGCTTTCTCACCCAGTCGGGAAATCACTCCCACACGGTAGTCCCGGTTGTCGGGGTTCATCTTGAACAGCTTGATGGTTGCCTGCATGTCAAGCCTCCTAGCGGTTGAAGCGAAGTCCTTCGTGGAGTTCCTCGGCGCGTTTCTTCAAAAGCGGCATCATCCATTCGGGGAACCTGTCCCAGTCCTGGATGCGGAGCAGTTCAGCATGGAAGTTCACGAACCACTCGATGAATTTCGGGGTATAGTCTTCCTGCTTCTTCTCCGGGATGTCTTTCATCATGTCCCTGCGGTTGATGTTGATACCGTAGGACATGGGATATTCCGCGCCGATGATGTTGTGCTCGTCCATTGTTTGTGCGGGATTGAATTTGCACTTGAAGGTCTTGCGTTTCATCGGAACCAGGCCTCCCCCTTCTGGACATTCCAGAGCACGATGGCCATTTGGCACTCGCGCTTGCTCTTGTAGCTGCCGTGGCAAGTGTAGGTGGAGTACCCCTTGCGTTCGCGGTCATATACGCACCATACCTGCTTGCCGTCCACGGTTGTGCGCGGCTGCGGGATGAAGCGGTCATCTAGTGGTAAATGAGTCATGTCGTTCTCCTTGTTTGTATGTTCCTACGATATGACACCGGGTCCCCCGATCCGGGGGACCTTGGTCACACGGTAGGCCGTTTGAACATCTTGTCAGCCAGTTTCACCAGTTCGGGGATAATAAAATGGTCGATTCGCCTGATTTCATGAGCTGACGTGTTCACGGCACCCGTGGTATTGAATTTCTGTCCATTTAGCACAAGTTCCTCCCCCGGCACATGCGCCAAGGTGGTATCACCCCTCTTTAGCATCCAGGAATACCGGGACGCGATAACTATTGCCCGGATAATCTCCGCGAACTGCAACCGCTTATCATCCGGCATCAAGCCCTCGAACATGGCAGAAGATGCGGACATCAGCTCATTCGCAATGATTGCACAGAAACGCGAGTCCCCCTTTCCTGGGCGGCATCCCTTCGGGTAATGAAATACGAGGGCCACCTCCCAGTATCCATTGGGGCAGAGACGGGGCTTCTGCATCCACAGGGTATCCCCGAATTGGTCCTTTCCCAGTTTCCAGTAGTTCTTAACGGAATCTTGCATTGTTCGGCATCCTGTACTTGGTGTAGATGGAGCTTTCCGGCATTTCGTATGCCAGGGCGAAGTCCATCGCGTCCTTGCAGTCCTTGTAGATGGATAGGAACGCTGTATTCGACACGGAATTTGGATCTTTCCGTAAGCCGTCCCAAATCCGGGAGTAAATACCCCCGAACTGTTCAGCAGCGTCCTTCACCACTCCCAAAAGTCTCTCTAAAAGTTCCTTATCCATAATACACCTCTCTTGTTTCTTCAAATGTAGCAAACGGGTGGTCGCATGGCAACCAACACCGCCGCTTTGTAAACTTTTACTTACTTTTACTTACCCATTCGTTTTCCGTACACGCTTCCCGGTCGTTCCCATTGGTCCCATCCGTATCCGGGTCTCAACTGAATCCAGTCATAGGTATCTCGGTACCGGATTTGGTTCTCGTATTTCTTGTCGAACCTGTCCAGGGTCTCCCTGGTATTGGAAAGGGTCTGGCGTATGGGCGCACCGTCTTCATAATATATGGCCTGGTTCTCGGTAGGCTTGAACCAGTATTCCCCTATCACGTCGAAGCCCCCGTTCACGGTGGCCAGGATGTCCGGGCAATTCTCGCGGTATACATCGTTGGTCATGAAGTTGCCTCCCATGTCCGGGTAGGACCAGTCATAGGCGCACCATAGGCCAATAATCTTTCCGTTTTCCTCCATGGCCTGTGCTCTCGCCAGGTGGAGAATGAGGATATCGTCACATCTGCCGTCACGGTTCGCCGGGAAGTTAATCTGGCCGACATACTGGCATACCTGCCTGTCGCCCAGGTCAATGAGGGTTCCGTAATGGTTCCACGCGGTAGAGTGCATGGAGTTGGTACGGGCAAAACGCCACACGCCCGAGGGCTTGTCGGCAAAAGCCACCGTTGCAAGAAGCAACGTCATTGTAATAAGCAATAGCTTCTTCATATGGTTCTCCTTGTTGTTTGTTGCCCATACGATGTGCCACCGGGTCCCCACGATCGGGGGATCCGGTAAACACGGTCGGTTATGCCTTGAAGTACCTCGGGTTCACATTGGTACCGTCCAGGCGTACGCGGATGCGCTTGTCCTCGATGCGGCGAGGCATCCATGCCTCGACCTGTCGATACAGTTCCTCGGCGCATACCTGCTGCATGCGGTCGGCCTCCGGGGAATAGAACTGCAAGGCAATCATCGTGCCGTCCTCGCACCGTTCCCGCGACTCGATCGTGTGCGCCGTGAGGATGGCAAAGTGCGCGTTGTGACGGAAGGTGGGGATGGTGGTTTCATCATTCAGTCGATGGAGATAGTTCACCACCTTGCGAATGAGTTCACCGCGCATGCCCTTGGCTTCCTTGTATGCCGGGATGTTGTAGCGTTTGGCCTTGTTGTACATTTAGTCCTCCTTGATTTCCTTCATGACCGTCCGGGGTGCCTTGTGGAGCCAATGGCAGATTGCCTCGAATGCGGCCTTGTTAGTGGTTTTGAGTGTACCCTTGTCCGGCAGGGCGCGGAGCGTGTCCACCATGAACTTCGCCACATCCTCGTTAGGGAAGAACGTGAGCGCGGGAAGTTCGAACAGGCGGTAGGGACCCATGGGACCCTTGCTGATGCGGAACGCATCGGGCATGCCGTTCTTGGTGAAGGTGACCCAGATTGCTCCGGATTCGTCACCGAGTTTCGGATAGCGGATTTTGTCGAGAGTTCCACCGCATTCCTTTACTCGGGATACGGCGTGTTCCACGACATTTTCCGGTCTGTAAAATTTGGAAAGTGTGAATCTCTGCATGATATTATCCTCGTTTTTGAAAATTAAAAATTGAAATTTTAAGTTACCAACTGAGGGCCAACTGTTCGTGGGCACTCACGATTCCGGCCTTCTTGCCCCAGTATTCTGCACTGGTGTACCAAAAGGTGGACTTGTGTCTGGCCTTGTTCCACTCTTTATCTGCCTCGCCGCAGACCTTTACCGAACGGGTGGTCTGGAGCTTGTGGAGGTGAATCTGGGCAACCGCGTCCCAGTCAGCCTTCTGCACCTTGGCATACAGGAAACGCTCGATGGCACTGGAAAGATGAATTTTCTTTTTTGCTTGTGTCATAGTTCACTCCTTGTTAGAACGGACGGCCATCAAGGCCATCGGTGTAGAACTCTTCCTTCTCGCGCTGCTCGTTGTCCGGGCACTTGGCCATTTCGAGAATCTTGGTCTTGATAAGTTCACGGACCTTCTCGACATCCTTGGCCTCGAAGAAGATGTTGGCTTCGCACTTGGGGTGGTCACCGACACCGGGGCACCAGGAAATGTACGGACGGCCATAGCCGAGGTCATCGTTGAAGCAGAACTCAAAGTGGAGCTTCAAGACCGTACTCGGTTCGACCGGGCCGTGGAACTGGTAGCCGTCCGGACCCTGCAACCAGGCCTCGACCTTGCAGAACGGGGTGGATTCCATCCAGTTGTTCTCATGGAAGTTCTCGAAGTCGCCACCTTCGCATGTTTCGGCGAACCAGGTTTCAACATCGGATTCTTCGCCCTTTTCTTCCCGTTCGGCCTTCCAGGCGAGATAGTCCTCGTCTTCCTTGGCATCTTCCTTGCAGGATTCGTACTGCTCATCGACCCACTTCTTGATGCAGGGTGCGAGCCTGGAACCGCTGTACAGGATGGAGGTGTTCGGCGCGAAACACATTTCAACACCGCCGTTGTTATGGCTCCAGAAGCCATCGCGATCCTGCCATTCGCAGTCCTCGACATCGCCTTCGTTTTCGACACCAATCTGGTACCATTCGTCACCATCGGTCACGAAGTCGAGGATTTCGCCGAATATATCGACGAGGGTCGGTTTCAGTTCCTTTTCGAAGAAGTTGTGTGCAGCCTGTGGCATAAGTGTCTCCTTGTTGAGTTGTTTTTGTTTCGTTGCCCATACGATGTGCCATCGGGTGCCCAGGATCGGTACACGATAGCTACACGGTAGGTAAAATCACACCGAATGGATGACCGAAATCACACCGAATGTGGGTTGTGATACAGGTCATCGCTCGACAAATAGTTGTGAAAAGGTGGGACGAATAAGCTAAATTATGGGTAGGTACAAATATGCTCTCGGAATCATTCAATACTGCAACAGCCATCTATCTCGCCCAGTATGCCGGGCAGGGTGAAGCCGCTATCTACTCCGGGTGTAGCGGTAGTATCCTGGCGGCACTCCTAATCATCGGGATAGTCGGGCTACTTATTATCGGGGACATCCTTTAAGGGTGCCAGGTCATCGAAGTCCACGACCCGTTCCGTACCCTTCCACCAAGGGAGGGACGGGAACTTGTCGAACTCGGCCTGGGTGTACTGGAAGCCCCATTCATTTCGCTTGAACTTGGTGGAGAACTTTTCAAGGGCGACCTTTGCCGCATCCGGGCCACTAGGGACCGTGACACGGCAGAAAATGTCGCGATACCTTGCATACGGGTTCTTCTTTCCGTTCAGCGAGTAGGCGAAATTGAAGTAGAAGTTTTCAGTCATTGTTACCCCACTTTCCGGAATTTCATGAACTGGCTCATGGCATCGCGTTCTGTTTCATCCATGTCGGAATACTTGATGGTCGAAGTCTTTGCGACACCATTGTCATCAAATACCATACGGTGAGCCGGCATCTGTGCGATACAGAACAGGATTTCATCGCCATTGTAGGAACTTTTGCCATACTGCATTAGTGCGGACAGGTTCGTCGGGCCGGGAACGAGGTGAAGGGTTGTTTTCAATGCCTTGCATAGTGCGTTGAGGCGCAAGAACTGGTCATTGAAAACGATTGCAGAACTGCATCCTTCTGGGTCATGTTCCCCATAGCGGAGACATTTGTGAAGGTCGCCCGTATAATTGGCTTCTTCCGGGAGGCGTTCGGCCTTGGGGAACGGCTTGCCGTTTTTCGGGGCGAGCTTCACGATGTCGAAATCACCCCCGACCGGTTCGAGGCCGAGATATTCCGCATAGTCGTTGGCCATTCCGGCAACGAAACCCTTGCTTCCCTTGATGACGACGGCACCATGGCCGTCCGTAGCCTCGATAGTCTGGCGGTTAAGGTCAAACTTGATGCCGTTGATGTAGCGGACAGTATAGTCCCTGGATGCGAACTTCTGCACCGCGGAAAGAATCTTGTTCAGTCGTTTCATGACTTGTCTCCTTAAAGTTGTGGCCGGGTGCCGAGGGCGGTGTGTGGGATTGGATTTTTTGACCAATTTGCCACGGGGCACCCGACCGATTTTCATGCCGCTACGATGTTCCACCGGGTGCCATCGATCGGGGCACATGGGGAACACGGTAGTCATACGAAAAGACGCGGGGAACTTCCCCGCGCCTTTGGTTTCTTGCGATTTAGTTGGTAAACATTAACCGAGGAGAACCCCGTCTTCCCCGAACTTGGACCCTGCCATGCCTTCGCAACGGCACTGCCAGTAGTACCGGGCAATCTTCGGACCGCCATTGAGACCTTCAAACAGCTTCCCGTACTGTCCCTTCCCGGTCACACTTTCCAGGAAGGAGTCGAGGTAGTTGATGGCATCATTGACATCCGTATCCATCTTCATGGCCGTGTCATAGGCCTGGCCGAGTGCGCTGCCGTCATGTTCGACATCGCCAACCATCGGGGATGTACCCGGCGTGAAGTGCTCGAACGGGATGCTTCCCTTGAAGTCACCTGCACGGGAGTAGAAGTCCTGGTCGGAAGGCACGAAGTTGATTCGATCCTTTTCGTCCACCTGTTCGTATTCGCCCGCGGGACCCTTGGCCCACATTTGATAGGAGACCTTGTTTCCTTCGTCACGGGTGATGAAGATGAACGACTGTTGGCCCCAGAATTTAGACATGTTCTTGGCCGTATCAAGGGTGATGCCACCGATGACCACGGAATGTTCCGGGTGTGCGCCGTCAGTCACGCCGTAGAACCCCTTGACCTTGCGGAAGGGATACTTGCCGGAAGCGAGCGTAGAGGTCAGTTCCTCCATGCGCTTGTTGTTTTCGGCTGCGGGGAGTTGCATGCAGTCCGGGTTCTCTGCCGTCAAGATGGCATAGGACGGGAACCGGGCCTTGCCGGGACCTGCGCCATGGAGCATCTTCTTGGCTTCGTTTGCCTCCATGATACCGAGGGCATCCATAGCGTTCGCCGCACTCTCGACCATGGCGGTCTGCACTTTGTTTTCATATTCACTCATAAAAATCTCTCCTTGTACACCAGTTTATACGACAAATATAGCAAATAGGTGCCCAAGTGGCAACTAGCGGATTTCCGCTGAAAAGTAGGGGCCCGGCCCAGGTGCAAGTGTTTGGTTCGATGGACGTTTAGGGAAATCAATCGAAAATGCACCCTTCGGGGGCCCAGGCCCCAGTTAGTTGCCCCGACGCGACTCGAACGCGCAACCTTCTCCTTCGGACGGAGACACTCTAATTCCATTGAGCTACGGGGCAGTAGTTCCAGGGGCAAATATAGCATTCGCCCCCGGTAGTGGCAACCACCTAGAATTGCTCGTTGTTCATGAGCTTGGTGATTGCCTGGATATTGGCTTCTGCCGCTTTCACGGCGCACTTCTGGGCCTCGCTCAACCCTTTCAGTTCAAGGATTTCATCGAGCTTCTTCTCGTATTCGCGGGATGCCCTACCGAAAAGATGTCCGGCATTAGTATCCCTTGCGTTGAGTTTATCGGCTGCCTGTTGTGCATCAAGGTAAGTGGAATAATACTTCTTGTTCTTGTAGAAGTCGTTCTTGATGTCGGACTTCTTCTTGAACTGGATGGCATCCACCTGGTAGGTGTAGGAAGCGGCGCTGAAATACACATAGTAGTGTATGTCCTTGCGCTTGTCGTAGTCCTTGATTTTTTCTTCGAAAGATTGATATGCCATGGTTATCTCCTTTTATTAAAATTTTTTGTTGCCTATACGATATGTCCCCAGGTCCCCCGGATCGGGGGACCGTGGGAGCACGGTAGGAGACAACAGGTTTGCTAAATCGTAATTTACTAAATCACGAATTAAAAAATGTTTTCCTTGATTTTCACAAGTTCCGGGAGGAGGATTTCAATATCTTCCTTCGGGTTGTTGAGCAAGTCCATGCTGTCATGTCGCATGGTGGCATGCTTGCGGGCCGCATCCAGGCATTCTTCGCGATGGAATGCGTTGTACACCATGTCCCCGCGGTGCCAGGCGAGCCATTCGTTCTCGAAGTCCACGAAGAACGCAGTACCGCCGTTGCCGTTACCCATTCCGAACACCATGTAGTGATAGAACGGTTCGCCGCATTCGGTCCAGAGCTTGCCCTTGAAACTCACGAACTTCGAGCAAAATTCCCTCATACGCTTGCCATCGGCCTTCTGGGCCGCGGAGAGCGAAAGCATATCTTCGTCAAGCATGATGGCATCGGCAAGGAACTTGCCAGTTTCCGGCGGGGTCATTTCGATGCCGTATTCGCGGTACATGCGGTCTGTTTCATATCGGAGAGCCTCTATGCTCTTGACACCGCAGGTAGTCTCGACCGCACCGAAGCCATACTGGTACGGGCGGTAGAACTTGCCCTTGTATGCACGGACCGTGATGGGCATGTAGCCGTTCTTTGTCGGACGGTTTTCGGAAAGGTCCTCATGCGTTTTTGCGGACGGGCAGACGGTATGATACCGCCTGACCTTGAATGCGACCGGGAAGTCCTTTTCTTCGACCACCGGGACCTCTCCGCATACGCGGTGGCTACCACGGATAGTATGAGGCTTCTTGTGACGCTTGGTAGGCAGGTACTTGATGTCGCATGCCATGTCGTACGGGAATGTGATGACGGTTCTTGAATGTTTCATGGTGTGTCTCCTTTTAACCTTTCTTGGACTTGGGTGTCTTTTCAAGAAGAGCGTTCAGAGCATATTGGAGGCCGGATGCCTTGCCTTCGCTAAGGCAAATGAGGCAATTCGCCTGCTCAACGAGGAGCTTGACATCCTTCAGGCTAACCAGGTCTTCATAGTGACTGTCGAACTGGCTGTCATGAATTTCGACATGATGAACGGTCACACCATCAAGCGTGATGCGCTGCGGTATTGTTTCCTTTGTTTCCGGCATGTTGTTCTCCTTGTTTGATATGCACATACGATGTGCCATCGGGTGCCCCCGATCGGGGGCACCCGATGGCACACGGTTGGCTAGAACTCGATCTGCTTCTTTACGATTCCGGTGGAACTTGCGGGTTTGTGGTTGTACACCAGGTCTTCGGCGGCTTCCGGGTCACCCATGAAGAACACCTTGTCGTTGTCCAGGTCATAGAGCCACACGGTACCTTCCATGTTGATAAGGTGCATCAGGTCGAATGGGCTGACTTTATTCTTCCAGTTCGTTTCCACCTTGACGATGCCGCTCAACTGGAAACCCTGGGTTTCGAGGTAGGCCTTGCTCCAGTTCTTTTCGGTCGCGACAATCGGGGTACGTGCATTCGGCTGAACGGGAGCCCAGTCAATAGGAAGCACATCATCGGTGTAGAGGTGGTTCAACCATACCTTCTGCCCGTTTTTCTCGGCTTCCCCGATTTGTTCCCAGAGTTTCAGGCATGCGTCATGTCCAATCTTTTCAAGTGTTGCGCCGTGATTGAAACCGTCGCAATCCACATAGATATAGCGGACTTCATTACCGGAACGGAATCCGATTGTAGAGCGTGTTCCCATGATTTCCTCCTTATTTCAGGCCAAAAATGGCGGTTTCACATTCGCGGATAGTGAGCTTGAACTCCTGCGGTTCTTCCTGGTTCTTGTTGATGAAGGTGACCACGGAGCCGTCCACGGACTTCACTTCGCATTCTTCACCATCGCAGCAGGCGTAATCGGTAGCACTGTTGCCAAGGTCAAAATATGCGGAACCATCATCTTCCACGGTGCGGACAATCTCATGGCCGCAGTCGGTAGTGTGTACATCGCCGTTATGGATGGTGTTGAAAAGTTCTTCAAGGGAAATGCATACGGTCTTTCCCGGTTTGAGCATCTTGTAGTTCTTCATAGGTGTCTCCTTTGTTGTTCGTTGCCCATACGATGTTCCACCGGGTGCCCTCGATCGGGGCACAACGGGAACACGGTTGGCTATACAGGGCGCATTCCCTTGACGGGTTCGTCCTTATGGTCGCTTGCGTACTTTACCATACGGGTCACGGCCTCGCGGACATCATCGGGGTCGAGCGCGGCTTCGGCATAGAGGCCCTTGCCCCTCCACTCGATTGTGACCAGGTTTTCACGCCAGTCATCGGGGTAGATGCTGATTTGGAAATGCCAGGTGCCACATGGGTCCTCCTCCGCACCGGGTCCTTCCCAATTTCCCTCGATAAAGTAGGTACCCGCAAGGTTGCGTTCGGTATGGCATGAGAAGGTACCCTCGCCGAACGGGGCGGGAACCTCGAAGGCCGGGCCGAGGATATTCTTCACAAGGTCATCAACGGACTTGTCGAAGGCCCTCTGGGCTTCGAGGAAGGTCGTGACCGGGCCGTTGAAGGCTTCCAGTCCACATTCCACGATGTTCGTCTTGCCAGTCATCCAGGAGGTTTCCTTCATGTCCTTGGCAAATTCTTCGGCCTTCTTGCGGGCCAGTTTCGGGTCGGCATCGCGAACAATGTCCACTCTCGGCTGATAGGCCGGGTTGATGGGGTAGGATGTGACCTTGAATGCAGTTTCGATAGGCATGGTTTCCTCCTTTACCCGATGACCTTTTCATGGATTTCCCATGTCCAGTATTCATCGTAGGAATTGTCTTTGATGGTGATACGCCTTACATCGGCAGGGACAACCCTGTCAATTTCTTCATCGGTGAGCGAGGTGAGGGAATCGTCAATGATATTCTTACCATCGACCACTCCTTGAACCGTGACCACCACGCGGTCATCATTGCCGAGCTCGTCCTTGATAAGGTTCCTTTCCTCGTCAATGAGTTCCGCGCCTGCTGCCGCGCCGAGAATTGCCTCGATGATAGCCTTGCGAGCATCCTCGCGGCTTTCGTAGACTTCCGGGACCAAAAGGTCGGAACCGTCAGTACCGCAGTACATGCCCGCGGCGATGTAAACTTTGTTGTTCTTGATTGACATGGTTGTCTCCTTTGTTTGAGTGATGCCCATACGATGTTCCATCGGGTGCCCGAGATCGGGGCACCGGGGGAACACGGTAGGCTACCAGTTGCGGGTCGGTTCACCTTCCTCGATGGAAGCGGTTCCTGCATCGTAGGTAAGTCCCCACTTGGAGGCATCTACCCCGGTGTAGTCATTATCTTCCATGTACTCCTTCGCGACCTTGAACATTTCTTCGACCTGTTCATCGGTCACATCGGGTTCCAGGATGATGTCCACGGGAATACTGTTTCGGGAACTTTCCTCACGGGCATAGATGCCTACCTGGGTAGCGGCATGGACGATGGCCGATCGGATATGGGAAATCGAGTTGATGGCGTACTGCGGGGCAGGTGCGCCCACATGGACATACTTGATTACCTTTTCCGGCTGAACGAGGATGTGGAGTTTCACATGCCCGTCCGAACAATCCTCGGTCCAGTAATCTCTGGCTTCATCGGTGTCGAAATCGACTTCCTGTTCCGCGATAAGGGTCATGTTTGCCCCGCTCGTTCCTTCATGGATGTCGATGGAATCGTAGTTTCCTTCACCGATGATTTCTTCAATGGCATCCTGTATCGTCATGGCAGCCTCCTATGCCTTTGCGAGGGCGATAAGTTTGAGGGTGTAGTCGATGGCACCTTCCAGGTCATCATCGGTGAACACAACGGTATTGCTCGTCTCGTTGAACATGTATTCAACGACATAGCAGGACTGTAATGCCACGGTGGCGCGTGTACCTTTGTTGTTGATACCAAACGCCTGACCCTTGTCCAGGCCATAGAGAGATACGGCGTTTCCGTTTTCCGCATCATCGTACTCCTTCATGACCCACCCCATTTCGAAGCCTTCGAGTTTTTTGAGTTCGTCTTTGAGGTAATTCTTCTTGTCCTTAAACTGTACTTGCATGTTTGTCTCCTTGTTTGAGTGATGTCCATACGATAAACCACCGGGTGCCTTCGATCCGGTGGTTCCATGAACACGGTTGGTTCTTATTTCGTTTTGGTCTCCTCGGCCAGTTTCTCCTTTCGGGCTTTGAGGTACTTGATTGTGATGGCGATTTCTGTGGCATAGGGCATGGTGTACTGTTCCTTTCCAAGTTCATTCTCGGCCCATTCAAGACACTCGATTGTCCTGTCGGAAAGGTTCACCCCCGCCTTGACGGTGTTTCCATCGCCGAAGAAGGCACGGGCGACCCACATTATTGCGCCCGGAGGACACTTGATGAACATGTCGCGGAACTCGTCCGATTTGTACCAGTCGGCTTCATGCTCCTTCATGTACTCCTTGTACTTGGCGAGGCCTTCCGGCCCATGGCCCGGTGCCATGACACCTGGGACTCTGCGGTTGAAATACGCGAGAGTGGACTCGTGGGCAAGGTTCCTGATGGTGACATCACTTATCATGGTTCCCCCTAGTCTGCGTGGTCGAAGCTGTTGAGCCTTCCGTCCCACGGGCTTGCATATTCCCAGTCGGAAATCTTAATCCAGATGCGCCCGTTTTCGAGCTTGGCCGGGAGCCTGCGGGTCACCTCGGCGTAGACCTTGCCGTCCGGGTATTCCTTGCGGCGACCGTCATAGACGGAGGAGTGGTCCTCGAACTCGTCCAGGGGATACTGGACACCCTGGAGGAACCCGGTGCCATGCTCGACATCGCGCAGTTCACGCAGGGTGACGAACTTGGCGGTGCGCTTGACGACCTTGTAGTAGGTGTTGAGGGACATCGTTGCGCCCCAATGACTGTGGAACACATCGCCCACCTGGATGTCCTCGATGGTGGTCGGGATATGTTCCGGTTTGAAGTATCCCTCCGGTACTTCCGCGGTGACATTGGAGACTCCGGGAGGAGTCGGTATGTTGAGTGCGATTCTTTCTGCCATGGTGATGTCTCCTTTGATGTTGGTTATGTCCATACGATGTGTCATCGGGTGCCCACGATCGGGGCACAACTAGGACACGGTTGGCTACTTGCTACTGCACTTGGCATTGACAAGGTTGTAGATTGCTTCCTGGTTCATCATGACGGCCTTGAAATCAGCCGCGACATCCGGTCGCCAACTGGTCTCCGGTCGAACGATAATGCCCTTCACCGGGTGATAGAGTTCGGCTCCCATGGAGAGGCACACGACCACTCCCAAAAGGAACCCCAAGAGAATTTGCTTCATGTTTCCTCCAAAAATGAAAAATTAAAATTTGCCGGGGGCAGGATTCGAACCTGCGTGACGATGTTTAACTCGCCCTCACGCCTTTCTCCAAGTTACCTAGTTCTCTCTAGTTCAACTTCTTTAACTTATTCAGTTAGATACTGACGATAGCTTGTGCCCACTTGCATACGCCCGGCAGGAGACAACAAATTTTAGTCGTGCAGCCTAGGAATGTCCTTAATCATCTTGCTGACGAGATACTTGAGGCGTAGCGTATCCTCGCAGGCCTTATTGGCCTCGTTGCAGGCATTTGCCGCCTTCACAACATTCTGGAACACGCTCGGCAGTGCACCAAGTTCACCCCAGAGTTTCTTTATCTTCTCGCGGATGCCTGGGATGATTTCCTCGTGGATGACCTTGACATATTCTTCCGGCTTGGTGTCGGTCGGCATGGATGCACGCTTCGTATAGATGCTGAACGCGAACCGCCAGTCGTTCATAAGGGGAAGTGGACGCTCCAGGGACGCGGCATTCATTTCGGCTTCATCGTCAATGGACAGGACAGTAATGTCAAGACATGTGACCCTTTCCTGCCGCTTACCGTCGAACCACCCGTTGTAGGTGACAGGCTTCACAATGACACGGCGATTGAGACGGCCACTCACATACTTCACCTTTGCACCAAGGCCATGAATGGCGAAGTTATCGTCAAAATTGACTCGTTCGGTTCCATCGCCCTTGGGATTGTACTCGATAAGGGATAGCGCGAGGACATGGTTTTCCATGTCCACGATTTCACGCTTGATTTCGTGCTCATATTCATTGAAAAGTGTTTTCTGCTGTTCGTTCATGTTTGTCTCCTTTTGAAGTGATGCCCATACGATATGCCACCGGGTCCCCGTCACCGGGAGATCCCCGGCACACGGTAGGAGCCGATCTAACATTTCTCTGCATACTAACATTTCGGAATGTTAGCATGTAGAATTTCGTTACCATCCGACATGGATGTCATCGCTGTACTCGTATTCCTCGGTGACCACCTTGTCACCCATGAGGTCAAGTAGTTCCTGGGAGACATTCTCTACACCGAAGAACACTTCAAACTGGGTTTCGGAGTCGAGCACAACGGGATAGGCGCGGATACCGTCCTCGCTGAAACGGATTAGGATTCGCTTCATGGCCTTTACCAGGTTGTTGTCCTCGATGTCCGGCATACCGAAATTGGGGTCGCTCTGGAAGGCATCGACCATCGGGTCGCTCACGGCATCCACAACCCAGCGGGCATGCTCGCCGATATCCCCTGTCGGGGAATACTTGTCATCGAAAGCGGAATAGGCTTCGCTGAAAGCGCGATATTCGTAGGGATAGGCGGTCGCGATGCAGTCGAGATTGAGACGGGTAATCATGGTTAGTCCTCCTTGATGCAGACGATTGCGTAGGTTGCCTTGTCACCACCCACTTCCACTTCCACATGGTCGTGGCGATAAGTTTCCAGGCAAGTGCGAAGTTCTGCTAGGTTGGCATCCGGGTGGTCTTCATCGAAGACCGTCTTGGAATAGGTCATGTTGGAGTCGATGTTTCCGAACGGGGTACCAGTCTGGCTATAGGTGAAAAGCACCACATCGTCTTCGGCATTCATCACGATGTCTTCCAGACGCTTGATAAGGTCATTGACGGCATCCTGGCGTTCCTCGAAGCGGGAAGCACAGGTAATGAGGGGGAATGCCTTGTGGGCCGAACCGTTCATTTCCCTGCGCGGAACTTCGCTGAAACCGGAACCGATTACTGCATAAATGCTCATGATTGTCTCCTTTGTTGAGTTGTTTTTGTTTCGTTGCCGATACGATGTGCCATCGGGTGCCCGAGATCGGGACACCTCGATTACACGGTAGTCTTCCTGCGACGCTTGGCACCTGTACGGACAGTACCTTCGGGCATGGTCCACAGCAGGTTGTTCTGGGCATTGGCCAAACGGGTCGCCTCGTAGAGGGCTGTATCGACACTACCTTCGGTCACGAACATCACGGACGGCGCGGCGATTGCGGAGAAACGCTTCGCGACATCCTTCTCGGTGAACGAAACGACCACCTTATAGCCCAACCGCAGTTCGGTCTTGGTTCGCGAAACGATTACCGGGCTGATTCCTACGGAGTGATGCTCATGCACGAAAGTATCGCTCAAAGTGAACAGGGCGAAATCCGTCTTGTTCCCCTCGATGACCTTCTTGCGGGTGCATTTCCAGGAAAGGTACTTCTTGGCGTTAATCAGTTTCAGTTCCCCGGCAGAGAACTTGCGTTCGGCGAGTTTCTTCTTTGCCATATCGGCCTCCAAAATTTGAAAAATTATTGTACCATTTCGCGAGCCATGGATTCCATCATGTCCACAACGGAGTAGATGGTGGTCTTGGTTTCATCGGCCCTGCCATGCTTGAAGAAACGCTCGTCCTCGGCAATCTCGCGGAGTTTCTTGGTGTATTCCTTGGTCCAGTATGCAAATTCCCACCTGGCACAATTTCCCTTTTCGGTAAGGTCTTCACATTCGGCCTGACACTTATCGTAGTCATCGAATTTCTTGCGGCTTGCCTCGACAATTATTCCAATCTTCTTGGCATGAGTCACATCATCGGACTTCCATGGATAGAACGAAATAGAATGACGGGTTCGGACAGGCGTCCATTTTTGTTTTGTATCAGCCATAGTTTCCCCCTTACAGTTTTCCCTCGAGACGGCTTTCAATATCCTTGTAAGTCCCGGCGAGAGTGTCGGCAGAACGGGCAGCCTTTGCCAGGGCAAAGTACGGATTGTCATTCGTGCGCTGACGGCGGAACAGTACCGGGCCGAACTTCACTCCGACCAGGACATAATTGTCGCTCACGAAGGCGTAAATGCGATTGCCTTCTTCGTTGTAGATGTAGCCCTGGTCACCGCCTTCGGTCCACGGCTCATAGTGCCACCCGGCCAATTCCATTTGTTCGAGGGCCTTCTTCCATGCTTCATTGGTTGTCTGTGTCATGGTTGTCTCCTTTGTTTTAGTGATGACCATACGATGAAGCACCGGGTCCCCCCGATCGGGGAACGCCTGGCGCACGGTAGGTTAAAAGTGATGGATAGGTCAGGGGGTGCAACGGCCTTCCCTGCTTGCGGAGTCTTGCCCGTAGTTAGCGTCCTCCAACCACCATGCCCATGCCCGATACCTATTCTACGATTACCTCTCGGGGGCACCTATCCAAATGTGTTTATTCTGCAAAATTCGTCATGTAGCCGTCATGGCAGAAACCGTATTCGTCCGAGAGCCAGTCACCAACTTCGTCATCGGCAACATCGTCCGGGATTACCACGGAGCGCGGAAGGCCACATTCCTTCAAGGTTGCACCATCGGTGTCCCACTTGATGTTGTAAGCCTTGCGGACCTTTTTCTTCTCGGGTGCTTCCATCGCCTTGACGAAGGCATCCATGAGACGCTTGACCTTCTTGAAATTCGACTTGGTAACGGAACCGTACTTGGAAAAGGTGCTGATGGTTTGACCATCGGGTGTCGGTGTCCATCCAACAATCGCCATCTTGATTACATCGAGGACGGCGATTTCCGGCTGTTCCGGGTTGCTCACGGAGTAGCACAGGTCACCGCCGTTGCCGAAGTTCAAGCGAAGAACCGCGACAAAACGGTGGGTCTTCTTGACGAGGTGGGAGTATCCGTTCACCTGGCCCCATGTCTTCCAGAACTTATCCTTTTTGAGGACCGTGAGTTCCTTGACACAGGAGTGCTTCTTGGCGACCTTCTCACATGCCTTGACGGCCTTGGTGAACTGTTTTTCCATGTATTCTTTTTCAATCGGTGTCATGTTTGTCTCCTTGTTTCTTGTTGAGCGTACGATGTGGCATCGGGTGCCACTCGCCGGGATAGATCCGCTACACGGTAGGATTGAAGTCCAGGGAACGGAGGGCCCTGGAGATGCGCCCCAGGAACTCTGCCTCGGCCTTGTTGCCGCGGGTGGTGCACACGGCGTGCATGACCTGGACTGCGCCAATGATGGCATCCTCGGCATTGTCGCTTAACAGGTACTCCCAGATAGAAGGGTAGTCCAGTTTCTTTTTCAGCGTCTCGGAACACTTGATACGGATGTACCCTGCGTAGCCGCCCCTGTGGGGTTCCGCGTCCTTCTTCGCCCAGGAAGGAAGGTCCTTGCCCAGGGTCTCGAAGAATGTATCGACCCCCATCACGCCGATGTCGATGATGCCGGGGTGCCGTTCCTTGAAATTGTTCAGCACCTTGGTCATGCGGAGGATAGTTTCAAGTTTCGTTTCCTTCATGGTCGCCTCCCGAAAAATTAAAGATTTTTTGTGAGTTCTACCTTGGTCGGGACAACGGCGATTATACCGTCAATTCCACGCGCCCTGTAGGCCTCGGCCAATGCCTTGATTGCTTCTTCCTTCGCTTCCTTCTCGGTGGTGGCCTTGGTGACAAGGGAAGCCTTGAAGGTCAGTTCACAGGTGACCTTCATTTCCTTTTCCTTGGCCTTGGGAGCCACGGCCTTGCCGTCCCACTCGCCGAAAAGTTCAAGGAAATTTTCCTGGTCATCGCACTTGAACTCGGTGCGCTTGCCGTTCTTGTCCTCGAACCAACAGGTCACCGGAACATAGTCGATGCCGTCATCCATGTTCACATGGGGTTCACCATCTTCCAGGTGGCACCCGTACATGGAGGCGAAAAGACCTGCGCCGTCATCCGGTCCACCGAACTCGGCCTTATCCATGACATTGATGTCAAAGTCGCAACCCTTGAACTTGCCGTTGTCCCATTGACCACCGCTCCATGTGTCAGTTAGCTCGGAGGGATATCCACCTGCCTTGTATTTAATATCGTCAAGGATGAACGGCTTGGTGCCGTCCGCGCTAATTTCGTAGGCGTAGGTGTCCTTGCCGCGGGCGCGGCTCTTGATGACCTTGATTTCCGCGTTCTTCAAGCACTTGTCAATGCCACGCGGGAACTTTTTAACTTTAATCTTGCTCATGGGTTGTCTCCTTGTTTGTTATGCCCTTACGATGTGTTGCCGGGTGCCGTGGCATCCGGCATCCGGCCAACACGGTAGGTTAATTTCTGGTAATGAGGTAGCCGATGGTGTCGGCGTAGTCAGCCAACTGTGCGGTATCGTACATGATGCTCTTGTCTGCGAGCCATGAAACCAGTTTGCCGAAAAGGTTGTTCGGGGAAGTGTCCGGGTTGTAGCACGGGTGGGAAGGCTTGAGGAAGATGATTTCCGGGGTCTTTTCCACAGCCACGCCCTTGCGGTCAGTCAGCATGGGCGAGAACTTGATGGAGTACGGATAGGCCGTAATGACGGCATAGTCCAGGCTAAACTCCGGGAGGTTGAGTTTGGCAATCGTGGCATCGTTCAATTTCCAACCATCGGCGGTGAAATACGGTTGGTCCATGAAGCCGCACTGGTCGATGATATCGCGCAACAGTTCAAGCGGGTCCTCCGGGTTGCGGGTCACGACAAATTGACCCTCGTCATAGATGTCCGGGTCGGTCTGCTTGAAAACGGCAGTCATCGTGTCCTTGTCATCGGACACTTCGATTTCGAGAATGGCATCACCGTTAGTAAGTACATGGGTAATCATTGTTGGTCTCCTTGTTTGTTCGTTGTCCATACGATGTGACGCCGGGTGCCCTCGATCGGGACACGCCGGAAACACGGTTGGCTATGCCTCGCCCTTCTTCTTGCAGGCATCGAGCATCATCGACACCGCCATAGGGAGGGCAAACGGGATACCCTTGATTTCGGCTTCCCCGATACGGTTATCGTCAATCACCTTGTCTTCATCGTCCTGGGCCAGGGTCTGCATGTAGAAGTCGATTTTGTCCGGGGCGGTGCAGATGGTGAGGCGCAACTTGATAACGCCGGGGAAATTGCCCGTGAGCATGAAGATGTAGTCAAGCCAACGGGTGCCTTCATCGTCAGACTTGCCCACCTCGAACTTGCTGTCCTCCACGCCGATGTCATCGTCCTTGGAAAGGCCGGAAAGGTTCTGCTCCATGGCATGAGCCAGTTCCGCGTCAATGACGGTCGCGAAAAGGGGCGTGAGGGTGGAAAGCAAGGTACGGCTTTCGTCCTGCTTGCCGATAATCTTGGATGCTTCGTCCATGCGGACGGTGTTTGTGGCCAACTGGGCCAGTTTTGCGAAATTGGACTGCATAGTTGTCTCCTTGTTGCTTGATGTCCATACGATGTGTCACCGGGTCCCCTCGAACGGGTAACACCATGGACACGGTAGGATGGGTGAATGGCGGGCTAGGATTCGAACCTGCAACTGCTAACTGGGTGTACCATGAACGGGCCTTGATGGCCCCGCCTCTATCCTATTGGGCTACCGCCACCCCCATCACACTACCTTGTAAAGGTCGATGAAATTGTCCTCGGATGCGAGGTTCTTCTTGTTGATGGACTTCCTCACATACCACTTTTCCTTTCCGATGATTACCGGGCGGCAACCCTGAATAGGGGCATAGTCCGGGTCACCGGAGGACCACAGGTTTCCCTGGTTCTTCTTGTAATACTTGACGATGCTCTTGGCATCCTTGCCCATCAGTTCCTTGATGTCCTGTGGGTCGTTGAAATATCCGATGTGCTGTACCATGATTGTCTCCTTGTTGATTGTTGCCCATACGATGTGCCACCGGGTCCCCACGATCGGGGGACACCCGGCACACGGTCGGCATTAGAACTCGTAGTCGGCCAGTTCCATCGCCGCATCGTCTATGGCCTTGTCGAGCTTGTCGGCCACGCCCGCCACCTTGCGGAGCACGATTTCGCTGTCCTGCTTGAAGTCATCGGTATAACTGTAATCACGGTCATCCAGGATGGCGTAATTGTCACAGTCGCGGATAATCTTGACGAAGTGGTCGCTCGATGTGCCGATTTCTGCTCTCACATGTTCGTTCTTCGCCATGTACACCAGTTTCGGGTTGAGGTCGAGAATGTCGCGCCTGAACTCGAACCCTTCCTTGGCCAGTTTTTTGAGCATGGCGTCCGGGAATGTAATATGGCTCTCGATGTAGGCGATGGCATCGTAGAACTCGACCCTGGGCTTGCGGTCGAGACCGTTGCCGACAAGTTCCACGCCGTCCATGATGCAGGACTTTACCGTGGCCTCGTTCTCGGGACACACGCGGCACTCGTTGTACCAGTCCTTCATGAGTTCGAAAGCGTCCATTTCGATGACGGGCCAGGTGGTCTTGCCGTCCTCGGTGATTCGGCAGTAGGTAAGTTTTACATTCTTCATGGTTGTCTCCTTGTTGATTGTTGCCCATACGATGTGCCACCGGGTCCCCTCGTTCGGGGGACACACGGTACACGGTAGTCGGAAATTCAAAAATTATTTTCGGTCGGCGAGCTGCCTAGCCCTGCTTGCCCACTTTCTTCGCCAAATCTCTAGCAAAGGTCGCAAGGTCGCAGGCGAAGCTGTATGCCTTCATTGGTTCCGTCATCGAAGTGCGGACCTTTTCAAGCAATTCATCAATCTTGGCGATGTTCTCGTCGCATTCGATTGCGGCCTCGTATGCCGGGTTCGGGATGATTTCGTACACCTCGACATCGGACATGGAGTTCCAGGCATCCACGCGGTAGCTCATGAGTTTGAGCTCCTTGATGCCCTCTCGCTCCTTGAACTGGGCCACGGTGATGTCGTTATCGTCATCGTCCTTGAACACCCGGTCGATGCTCCCAAATTCATCCTCGTCGTTCACGCCGATGTACTGTTCGTAGTCATCGTCAGCGAGACGCTTCACTTCGTCCCAGATGAACTGTTCCAGTTCTTCCACGGTGTCGCCACCATGGATGGGACCCTCGTTGAACTTGGCCCCGGATTCTTCATCGCACCCACCCTTCACAGTGTAATTGTTCACGATGTACTTGAAAGGCTTCTTGTTCTGCTTCTTCTGCTTCTTTGCCATGATGTTATCTCCTTGTTGATTGTTGCCCATACGATGTGCCACCGGGTCCCCTCGTTCGGGGGACACCCGGCACACGGTAGGATAGATAGGTGCCGGAGACGGACTCGAACCGTCAGGTGCTACTGTTTAGATAGTGCCGAGCGGCCCACAGTTCTCTCTGCTTTACCGCCCCGTGTCTGCCACTTCCACCATCCGACACTTGTTAATTTTATCCTTTCCAGTCCTCCGGGGTGCATTCACGCCACGGTACCCGACACGGGGGCTTGTGATTGACGAACATGCGAACATTCGCAACGAGCACATTTCCGTCCAGGCAGTTGATTACTACCTTGTTCGTATCGGAGTCGATTAGACTGGACACAGTTTCACAGGTTTCCTTTCGGGTCTCGAAGGGTACAACCGTTCCCTCCGGGTCTTTGCCGTACACGACAACATCCTTGATGTTATCTTCCTCGCCGTCCGCGATGAAATAGTTGGACCATTCCTTCAACTTGGCAACACGCGCACAAGTACCCCCGACCAGGAAATTCTTTGTGAATAACTGGTTCTTGTTCAAAGTCGTGATTATATTTACTACCATACTATCTCCTTGATTGTCATGACCATACGATGTGCCACCGGGTCCCCTCGAACGGGGGACACATGGCACACGGTTGGCTACAAGTCTACATCGTCAAGGGCATCTTCCGGGAAATCTGCCCAGTCGTACCAGGTGATGTCTACCCATTCGATATCGTAATCATCACCTTCATCGGCGCATTCCGCAGTACGAGCCATGCATTCGTCATAGTAGCGATTTGCGGACTTCTTGTCATCGAAGATGCGGTACTCCCGGTTGCTGTGGATGTCCTTGAACTCGACAACCCAACGACCACCTCCCTTCATCATGGAACGGAGTTCCTTGCCGGAAATGTGGTGCGCGAAGTCGTTCACATGGAGCCAAATGCCGCCATTGGAATCCGGCACGACCGCAGTCACCTCGGATATTGAAGCGTTCACAAGTTTCCCGGTCACGATTGCGGCCACGATTACCGAACGCTCGAAATCATTGACCTTTTCCTTGCACTCGCGATATTCCTTCATCGTAATCATGTTGCCTCCTATACAGTTAGACGCTCGATATCTTCGTTGAAATCCTCGATGGACTGGTCAAGGTCCCCGGCGCATTCCGCGACCGTGTAGAGAAGGTCTTTGAGGAGTATCTTCTCCGGGTCAAATTCCTTCTCGATGATTTTGCACCCATTGAGGTAGATTTCGTAATTCGGCTTGCCGTCCTTGCCACCCTCATGCACATGCGCTTCCGTGTGGTCGTAGTTGGCGCGGTAGTGGATGTTGATGTCGGGGGACTTGTCGCAGGTGACCGTGAACACGATGCCTTCCGCGGCAAGTTGCTTGACTACGGTTTCGACTGTTTCGATATTGAATGACATGGTTGTCTCCTTTGCTGATTGTTATGCCCATACGATGTGTCACCGGGTCCCCTCGATAGGGGGACCGCAGGGACACGGTTGGGCTAAAAACACGGGTCCCAGTATTTCTCGGCCTGGCCGACATACCACTCGCTACTTTCAAGCCTGCGGCTAGGCTTGCGGCTCACCTCGATAAGGTTGCCGTTCTCGTCCTTCTTGGGTCTGCCGTCCGCATCCATCGCGTAGGTGATGTCCCATTGGCACTCGCGCCAACGACCGTTGCGGAACACCAGGGGCTTCTTGTCACCGCGCAGGTTGCTGCTGAACCTGTATTCCTGGATTTCGCTCATGCCGTTATGGTCGGTGCGCTCCGCCGAAAGTTCGCGGATGATGATGTGCGTGGAATCCTTGACCTCGATGACCTCATAGGGGTGGCGGTCGCTCCACATCAGCTCCGTGACACCCATGCCCACCTCGGGCATAATCTTCGGGGCCATGGCCTTCAGCCTGTTGGAAATGCTTCCGTAAAATCGTCTCGACATCGTTGCCTCCTTGTCTGATTGTTATGCCCATACGATGTGTCACCGGGTCCCCCCGATCGGGGGACCACCGGGACACGGTAGGAGACAACATTCGATTAAGGGTGGAATTTCAAAATTTATTTTCCGTTGATGCGCTTGTAGAACTTCTTGAGAAGGATATTGAGCGCACGGGTCTCCTCGGCAAACGAACGGGACTCGAACACCTTGGCGCAGTTGGCCACAATCGGCTTGCCTTCCTTGTCCTTGATGGCTTCCCATTCGTCAAAGGCCGGGAGTTCGTCCGGGAGGGGAGAATAGCGCCCGTCCTTATCGTACTTGGAAAACTTGTTCTTCGCGATTTTCACCTTCTTGCAGTCCGCGCTGAACACCACGGCCATGCCCGGTTCATCGCTGTACCTCTGGAAACGCTTCGCGCTCACTCCCTTCTTGTTGTTCTTGCGGTAGAAGATTTCGCGGAGTTCCCACATCCAGAAATAGTCCGGGATTTCATCGTAATTGTAGTTGGTCAGGGAACTCGACTGGTAGTGAGCCAGTGCCATGATTGAGGTTTCACCGTGGGTGAACGCTTCGTGGCAGTCGCGGTCAATCACATAGTATGATGTGCCGAGGTCGCCCCTCTCGCCCACGAGGTACTGGTTGTCGCCGAGGGCGATTTCTTCCGATTCGCCTTCCGTGTCCACATTGACTTCAAGGTCGCGGAAACCGATGGCGCGGAGGATTTTTAGGTCTGCCGCGACAAAAAACTTGCTGTCTTTGATATCCATGTCGTTGTCTCCTTTGGTTGATTGTTGCCCATACGATGTGCCACCGGGTCCCCTTTTCTGGGGGACACCTGGCACACGGTTGGCTAATTTTCTTCTACGGAACTGGTTTCCAGGTTCCGTGCGCCATGCTGTCTTGCCTTCAATGTGAACAGTTCGGTAACATAGAACTGGTCGGCAAACACCTTCAAGGCTTCTTCCTTGCTTACGGCTTCGATGTAGATTTCCGCATTGAATGTGATGCGAAATTCGGCCTTCTTTTCGGCCTTCTTTGGCTCCGTTTCCTTCTTTGGCTCCTTGGCCTCGGTGGCAGGTTCCAGGGCCGGGCCGATTACCTGCTTCCAACCCGTCTTGTCTAGGTCAAGTTCTTCCATCACGGCATCGAAATGCTCCGGCTTGTCGTAATCGTCCATGTCCTTCATGAGGACCATGGAACTGTTGTCGGCAGACACGCTGTCCCCGGCGTAGTCGATGTCGCCATCGTACACATCTTCAAGGTCGGAGACCTTGAACGAGCCGTCCGGCAGGTCCTCGATGTTGTAGACGGACGGGAGCGAATAGGCACCGTAGCCATTCTCGTAATCTTCCGGCAGGAGGTTGTCGCCCGTTCCCATCATGTCGGTCACGACCTTGCCCAGTTTCTTGTTCACCCATACGCGGACGGATTCGTCACTCTCGATAAGTGGTAATTTCTTCTTTGTCATGGTTGTCTCCTTTGTTGAATTGTTATGCACATACGATGTGCCACCGGGTCCCCTCGATCGGGGGACACCTGGCACACGGTTGGAATCAGTCGCCTATGTTCTCCATCTGCTTCCCGGATGCCACGCAGCCTATGAACTCCCTTACCACCTCACGCATGTCCGCGCCCAGGTCGCAACAATGGTACCCGTTGTCCGAAACGCCTTCGTAGTCGGCGATTACTTCAAGGCACTCGTCATAGAAGGTGAGGGATAGGAACACGCGGTCGGCCCTGTTCTCCTCGGCACGCTCCAACATGTCGTAGAGCTCGCACTCGAACCGTGAACGGTTTGCACCCTCCCCTAGCACCTCGAAAAGGTACCTGTCGCCGTAGCCCTCCTCTATCTTGGCCACACTTTTCATCCCAGGTACCATCACGCTGTAATGCGGCCTGTTCTCTTGTATGTCAATGGAAAAATAGTAGGCCCCGTTGGGTATCTTGATGTACTTCATGGTGCTGTCTCCTTTTGATGCACATACGATGTGCCACCGGGTCCCCTCGATCGGGGGACACATGGCACACGGTTGGCCACCCTAGACTTCCTCAATCTTGTAGATTTCGACATGGGTGGAGCCGGGCAGGGTGATGTACAGTTCCCCGTCATTCGTCTCGGCCAGGCGTTTCGCCAGGTTCTCGATGCCCCGCTTGAGAGTGTCGCCCGTCAAGGTAGTCCATTCAGCCGCAGGCTCCGTCTTGACCATGAGCGTACGGTTCTCCCCGTAGTTGCCGGGGTTGCAGTCGGCCAAAAGGTCCATGGCCCGTTCAAGTTCACCGCGTATCATCCCGGACACCAGGCCGCGGGAACAGTCCACCGCCATCACGGCAGGGGTGCAGACCTCCAGGGCCTCGTTCTCCTTGACCCTGTTGGGGTCCAATACGCATCGCGCTCCGATTAAAACCTTCATGTTCTTGTCTCCTTGTTGAATTTCTGCCCATACGATGTGTCACCGGGTCCCCTACTCCGGGGGACACCGGACACACGGTTGGCCTAGCGGAGCCAGGGATAGTTCCCGCGTCCGATATGCACACCCTTCTTCGCCTCCACAAGTTGCCCGTAGGTTCCCGTCTGCTTGGCAAATTCGACAACATGGCGGTAGGTCGTGGCCGAACTGTTCCAGGCGGGAAGGAGGGTCAGCTTGCCGTCCTTCACCCGTGCCACATCGGTCAGATAACTGGTAAGGGTCTTGGTCTCGCCGTCATCGTCCACTATGGCCTTGTGGCCGAACGACTTGCGGCTGTCATACTGGGTCATGAGTTCGTACTTCATGGGTTGTCTCCTTTTCAAATTGTTATGTCCATACGATGTGACACCGGGTCCCCTACTCCGGGGGACACCCGTCACACGGTCGGCTAGGGCCGTCCCGCGATTGCTCGGACCGCCTTGAACATGGCGACCATGGCTTCCTTCTCGCGCTCGGTGAGGCCGTTCCAAAACGCATCCGCTTCGGTTCCCTGCGTAAACGATGCGATGTCGTAGTCCTTCACGAACGGGGCGATGAAGGTACCGAGAAGCATCTTCTCGGTCGGGTTCATGAAGGTGTCCACAGCCGCGTTCTTCCCGAAGTATTCCCAGGTGGATTTCCCGTAGGCTTCCACATAGGGCATGTCCGGGATGGCATACTGGGTGGTGCAGTTGAACACCTTGCCGTCGATTTCGCGGGTAATCACGCAGTTCTCGCGTGCCTCCGCAGGCATGCCGTCGTAGCCAGCGAGCTTCGGGTTGTAGTGAAGCACATACTTCACCCCGTTTACCGTGAACCAACACTCGATGTCCCCGTGGGAGCCAACATGGCACTTCTCCACGGATTCCTTGCTGGGAGGGAAAATCTTCGTAATCTTGATGACTGGCTTCTTGGTCTGCTTTGCCATTGTTGTCTCCTTTCGTTGAATTGTTATGCCCATACGATGTGACACCGGGTCCCCGAGATCGGGACACCACAGGCACACGGTAGGCACCATAGGCACAAATGTTCCATGTGAAACACGCCAATTCATATAATTGATAGAATTGATATGATTGCCTCAATTCATATACTGCTCAACTGCACACCTGCTCAAAGGTTCCCACTCTCCACCACTACGCCCCATTATACCCCACGATACACAAAACTTGTATCAAGGGGTCACAGGGCGCACCCTGGGACACCGGGTACCATGGGAGCCGGAGGGGGCATTAAACCCGTGTGCAACGGTTCCCCCGTTGCCCGGTCCCATTTTCCACACCTGTCCACTTATGTTTCCAAAATTTTACGAAACATTGGTGGCCTGGGTGGCGCGGGGGCGAAATTCAAAAATTAAAAAATGAAAAATTAAAAATTAAAAAATGTTTACATGCCGTGGACTGTCTCCCCCGGCTCCATGTGTTTGCCCTCGGGGTCCTTTGTCCCCTCTGTCCCCTCGGTCCATTGTTCACCATAGAGGAACAGGTTGCTCAATGTGGCATAGATGGCCACGGGGTCAGTAAGTACCACGGGGTCGGAGCCTGGACGGAACACTGTGACATAGGTGACGAAGGGACCGATGGGACCGATGGGACCGTTGGGCTCCGGTGCACCGTCCTTGAGGAAGAACAGGTCGAGTGGTTCCTGGCCGTCCTTGAAGGCGACCCTGACCCTGGTGTCATAGGCGCGTTCGGGGTCGATGGTGACCTTTCGGAAGGTGGAGGGGTCGAGGTCGATGGTGGCCTGGCCCTCGTTGGCGTAAGTGACTTCGATTTTCATGGTGTCTCCTTGGGTGAATGGGTTCGACTGGTTTCGGGGTTCACGGTGTATCACCGGGTGCCATCGATCGGGGCAGGGAGGATACACGGTGGGAACATGGGGTCCTGGGGAACCGGGTGCCCGGGAACGGGAGTGGTGGCTTTACACGGTGGGCAGGAAGGGTCCGGGGGTACAAAAAGAGACCCCCTTGGCCATGAGGGTCCAGGGGGTCAGATGGAGACAACTGGTTCAGTAGTTAGACTTGGAGTTCGGGGATAGCGGCGATGGCTTCTTCGGCATTGAGCATGAACTGGTCACCTGCCGGGTTCCGCAGGGTGACGTACCCGTGGTCGGAGACATTGGCGACTGTAAGTTCGTCCAGGTTCGCGGCTACCTGTTTGAGGCCGATGTCCTTGGCGAACAGGGTGCATCGAGGTTCCAGGGGGTTCCCGTCCAGTTTGAGAACGAGGTCATCCTCGGTGTACTTGGGTGAGCCCTGGTTTCCTTGGAGGGACTGGTAGAGGGTATCGGTGGAGAAGGTGACCTTCTGGTCTTGGGAGAGCCTGTCCTGTACCAGTCTGATATTGGCCTTGTGGGCGATGTTGTGGACTAGGTGGTAGACGAAGCCGTCCCCTTGGATACTTTCGTCCTTGAGGGTATCGAAGATGTCTGACTGGCCCCCGGTGCCTGGGTTGAAAGTGGCATAGACTTGCCACCGTTTGGCCCAGGGAACGATTTCGACCGTGAGTGTGACGGAAGTGGAACCCTGCATGATAGGCCCGATGACCTCGGTGGTCCAACGGTGGACCGTATTGTCGATGACCTTGGACTTGAACGGCGAGGCCGAGCAGCCGAAGGGTTCCAGGGAGAGATTGATAAGGTCGAGGAGTCCATCGGAACATTCGACAAAGGCGGTCCCCGTAAGGCCATTCCTCATGGAGAAAAGCATCAGGTTGATGTAGGGCTTGATGGTATTCGGGTGCATGGTGTGTCCTTTGGTGGAAATGGTGACGGGGGCCTCCCGGTTTGGGAGGTCCCTGGTGTGATTAGATGCAGCGGTCGTAGACCCTTGTAAAGACATCGTAGAAGATGGCGGGTACGGAGTCGGACGCGACATTGATTTCCATGAAGCGTTCATTGGTCCACTGGTCCTTGGTGTCCTTGTTGTAGGTGATGGAGATGTAGATGATGCCCGTGTCGTAGTTCACGGTGTGGATTGCGACATTGGGGTCCACGGTCTTGATGGCCTGGTCGAGGGTATTGAGCTGCATGTTGTCGAGGATGGACATGCAGGGATTGTTCTTGGTGTTGATTACTTGAATCATTGTGTGTCTCCTTTTGAAAGTGATGTCCCTACGATATGTCACCGGGTCCCCAGGATCGGGGGACATGGGGGACACGGTAGGGGACATGGGTTAGAGGTGCATGGCCTCATGCTCCATCTTCGCGAACTTCTCCGCAAGCATGGCCACTTTCATCATGCCCTCGCGGACTCTCCCGGGGCACGGGGTCTCCGTCACAAGCAATCGGTCGCGGAACACACCGCGCATCACGGTGATTTCAGGGTCGTTCCTCTTCTCGCGCTTCGTAATCTTCCAGAATATTCCGTCATCGGTCTGTTCGAAATGGGTTTCCACGACCACGGGGTCCAGGTAGTTCATGCAGGGGTGGATGGATATATGGTTCCCGCAGGACACCGGGCTGCATTCCATGGGCGTGTCACCGTCGTTGGCGCGACCGATGCCGAAATGGCCGGGTTGGAAGCAAACCTCGTCCTTCAAGTGCGCGAGGTGCCTGTCGTATGCCTTGATGAAGGTATAGATGGCCGCGATGTTGGGTTTCGTAAACTTCATGGTTGTCTCCTTGGTTGAATTATGTCCCTACGATGTGTCACCGGGTCCCCTTCATCGGGGGACATGGGGGACACGGTAGGGGGACCGGGGATTTATCGGACACCTCGGGTGAGGTGTTCCCTCTGTTCTGCGATGCGTTCCAGGTGCAGGGCCATGGCCTGTTCGTGCGCCTTGCGGGCGGCACCGCGGATAACGGCGGGGACATCTTGGATACGGGCGATGTGCTCGACCTCCTTGAAGTCCTGTGTCACCTTCTCGTCCCCTACCTGTGTCCAGTGTTTCACGATGAACTGCAAGGGTTCGTCACCGGGTTCGATGGTGAAACCGAAGTACACATTCTGGCCCGTGGTGACATGTTGGCAGGAGAGGAACATCTTGGAGAGGGAGAATATCTTCCTTGGGGAGTCCTTGGTGAAGCCGAAGCCCCATACGGATTCGGCGAGTTCGGCATTGGCGTTCCTGGGGTTCTTGCGCGTGTAGTCGAACATGGCCTTTGCGACATCGGGTGTGAAGGTGGCGAGTTTGGACATGGTTGTCTCCTTGGTTGAATGTACCGGCACGATGTATCATCGGGTGCCCAGGATCGGGGCACATGGGGATACACGGTGGGCCGGAGGGGTCCGGGGGCACAAAAAAGCCCGGCCAGGGGGTACCTGGTCGGGGCGTGGAGACAACAAAAAATTAAAATTTAATCTTCGGGGGTGTCATCGGTGATACGGAAGATGGTGATGCAGTCGGTGCACTCGACCACCTTGATGGGATAGGAGGGTTCATCGTGCACCTTGACAAAGGTGCCTTCCTTCTTGGCCCAGGCGACCGCATCTTCCACGGCATCAATCATGGCTTCCTTGGCGTTTTCCAACTTGTTGTACAGGGTGGCCGGGAGGACCCAGAGTTTGGTTTTTCCGTTTCCGTCAGGAATGAGTGTCTTGCTCTTCTTTTCGTGTCTAGCAGAGTTGAGAATGTACATGGCTGTCTCCTTTTGAAAATTAAAATTTACATTTGCTGTAAGAAGAAAATACTAATTTTACAATGTCGCCGGGATTTGGCTTTAACTGGATCCGTGCAGCCCGGCGATGGGTTTTTGAGTCATTGCCCTCCGAACTGCACGGGTCCATTTTTTCTTTAGAAGCATTCGGTGACTTGGGTATCGAAGGCGATGCCGTGCTGGCCGATGATTTTTAGAATCTGCCGCCCATACGGGGTGAGTTTAATCTCGAACACTTCGGTTTCCGGGGAGGAAACATCGACATACCATACCGGCTCCAGGTCGGATTCGGTGTCGGTGTAGCCGAGTTGCAGGGGGATACCCTTTTCCTTGGCCTTGTCCTTGATATCCTGGACTGCCTTGCAGAAGCGTTGGTGCTTCGGCACATCCTCGGCATCCATTCCGTTCACCGGGGCCTGGCCGATGATGAGGCGGTTGAGGTCATCGCCATCCTCGTAGAGGTGGGAGATGTCATTTAGTGCTTCCCTGTATTCTTGCACCAGGTCGAAGCCTACGACCTTGTTTGCCAGGTAGGTAAGCGTGACCGTGGCGTTCCCGAACCAGGAACCGCGTATCATGTTCTTCGAGGGTTTCTTAACAGTTGCCATATTGTCTCCTTGGTTGCTTGATGCCCCTACGATGTTCCACCGGGTCCCCTCGTTCGGGGGACATGGGGAACACGGTTGGGGAATGGTCAAAAAAATAAAAATTAAAAGTGCCCAAATGGGCACTGGATTAGAAGAGGTAGTAGTCGATGGGACTAGAGAGGCCCGTGGTTTCGTCCAGGTGTTTGTGGCACTCGCGGGACTGGCCTTCGCCCTTGCGGCACATGCGTTCCCAGTATTCCTCGCCCTTCTTGGTGAGGGTCTTGACCACGAGGGACAGGGTGCCGTCATGGTGGGCGTTCTGCACATGGAGGCCTTCCTTGTCCGTCCAGATGTCCACATTGTCCGGGTGGTCGCCCGTGAACTTCATGAAGTCGTCGATGGAGTCGATCTTAATCACGCGCCCGGCATCGCAGGAGGGCTGGAAGTCCGGGTAGCGGCTGGAGTAGCGGCCACGGAACAGGCAGGTCTTGCCGATGAGCTGGCCGTACTTGAAGTTCGTCTTGAAGTCGTCCCAGGCGATGGACTGGTCATCATTGACCGCATCCCAGTAGGCCTGGGAGCCTTCTGCTGGGGGGTCCACCTCGCCATCGTGGCATTCGTTCCAGTTGTCCACGAAGTCATCGTAGTCCGGGGCATCGGAGGTAATCCAGGTCACCTTCGGGGTCATCTTGAAGTCGATTTTCAGTTTCTTGCTCATGGCTGTCTCCTTTGGTTGAATGTATCCACACGATGTATCACCGGGTGACCTGGAACGGGTCACACCGGATACACGGTGGGTCAGATGGCGGATTCCCAGGTAGCCACCCAGGAATAGTGTCCGTCCGGGCTATCCAGTTGCCAAGTCGCGCCGGAAATATCGACCTCGATGCTCTGTCCTACAAGTTCCTTGTAGGAATTGCGAACAAAGACGGACGGCCACTTGGTATTTCCATACGGCGATGACCATGTTTGCTCTTTGATGACCACATCGGTTCCGTCCGGCTTGTGTTCGATTACCTTGACTCTTTCTAGGAACATGATGCTACTCCTTTAAGTGCCTTCTCGGCAGATGCTACTACGGGTTCGTAGTTGGCGATTAGGGTGGTGAGCGCGGACTTGACGGCTTCCTCCGGCGAGTTTCCCAGGCCGAAGTGCTGCCGGGTGGCGCCTCCGTCCTTGTAGTCAATGACCGCGATGGTCTTGTCCTTTGAATACTGGCCCAGGAACGGCACCAGGATTTCCGCCTCGAACCAGGATGACCCCATTTCCTCTTCGAGGTACGAGTGTTCACCCGGGCCGTAGTAGGCGATTTCGAGAATGTTCTTCCCGTCCGCGAGGGAGCATAGGTCGATAGGTTTTGTTTTCTTGGACATAGTATTTCCTCGAAAATTAAAAATTATTTTACCCTGTGGAAGAAGTCGTAGTTCGGGTCGAAGCCATAGGCATCGAAGTCGAGATAGGGGATTTTTTCGAGGTCGATTGTTTCCCCGCTGTCGTCATCATCGAGGCAGCGCATGCCGTCGGGAACCAAATAGAGGCAACTTGTGCCGTCGATGCTGTGGTCGGAATAGATATTGAGTTTGTTCTCCTTGCAGAGTTTCTTGATGGCATCGACATGCTTCTGGAGTTGCTTCGCGACCTGGGTGGCCTTGTCGAGGTCGGCATCCGATTTCGCGTTTTCCTCCTGGAATTTCTTGTCGTACTGTTCGTGGATTACTTCGAGCATGGACTTGACCGGCATGGAGTATTCTTCCAGTTCGGCTCGGGTGAACTCCTTTTCTCCCCATGCTTCGATTTCGCCGTCCACGCAGTCCATGACCATGTAGGCATACCACGACTGGTCGTGTGTGTCGATGGAAATACGCATCTTCACCTGCTTGTCATCGGGTGTGCCGACAAGCCAGTCCGGGCGCAGGGCGAAGGAGAAGTCGATGTAATCGTCGTTGTTATCCACCCAGTTTGTGATGAGGGACTTGGAGTCGCGGCCCAGGTCGTCCCTTACTACGGTGGCGATAAGGTTGCTGAGGTCGTCCAGGTTTTCCAACTTGATTGTGTTGTTCTTCGCGAGGTTGGTGAGAAGTGTGCAAAGGTTGTTCATTGTTGTCTCCTTGGTTGAATGTGCCATCACGATGTGCCACCGGGTGACCTAGTTCGGGTCACACCTGGCACACGGTTGGAAAATTATTTTTCGTAGTCAATCTTCACGATGAAGTTGCAACGGTTCTCGGGGTTGTCCTCGTATTGGAGCAAGTCCTGGAGGAAACTGAACACGATGTCGTAGAGGTCGTCCTTTTTGGTCTCCATGTCGATGGTCGGCGAGGGAATGAGTTGGGCACCGCCGTAATAGCCTCCCACCAGGAGGAACACGGACGGGTCATCGAACATCTGCCCCACTTCCTTGATGCCGTAGCACCCCGTGGCCCAGTCCCAGGCGTTCGCCCTGTCCTTGGCCTTCAACTTCTTCCATTCGTCCTTGGTGGGGGTATCTTCCACCTTGAAGTCGATGGCTCCCATGGCATAGTGGGCCAGGGGTTCGTGGAGGCGGCAATTCTCCATGCGCTTGCACCCGTGGTTTTGCGGGTGGTTGAGTGCCTTGTAGATGTGGTTGGTGATGGTCTCGGCGAGGTCGCTGAAGGTCGCACAGTGGAAATACTTGGGAACTGTCCTTGACATGTTGTCTCCTTGGTTGAATGTACTGGCACGATGTATCACCGGGTGCCATCGTTCGGGGCACCATGGGATACACGGTGGGCAAATGGGATCCGGGAGAAAAATAAAAAATAAAAAACCCGGCCTGGCGAACCAGGTCGGGTGGAGACAACAAAAAATAATTAGTGAATAATAGACAGGGCAAGCATCGCCACGATTGCTACTGTTAGCACACCGATGGCGATGTCTACCCAAGTGACGGAAAATTCGTTCTTCTGCTTCATGCCTGCAGTTTAGAAGATTTCTCGGAGGGCATCGAGGCATTCACCCTCGCCGAACACGCGGCGCACCTTTTCCCATTCGGCCTTGACGGCCTTGTAGGTCTTTTCGGCGCTGCGGGAATCGGTGTCATACCCGAAGTCCGAGCAGAAGTTCTCGAAGGAACCCGGATCGTCCTTGGTGAGGCAGGTGATGATGTCGTATTCGTCCGGCGGGGTGGAACCCTGGGCGCGGGACTGGGTGAACATGACACGCATGGACTTGCCGTCCTTGCGGAGGGTCACCGGGAAGCGGTAATGGTCATACTCCTTGTCCCAGTCCACCGGGCCATACTTCGGGGAGCCGACCTTCATCGTGATGCCGTGCTTCTTGCAGATTTCCTTGGCTTGTTCTTTCAATTCGCTCATGATTAACTCCTTTTGGTTGAATGATGCCCACACGATGTTCCACCGGGTGCCCTAATCCGGGGCACACCTGGAACACGGTTGGCTACAGGATTTCGGTCACATTGACCTCGACCTTGACGAGGCACAGGCGGGCCAGGCCAACCCGTTGCAGGGCTTCCATGCGCCTTGCTGCGAGTGCAATGTCGGTGTCAGCCACGATACTGTGGTGCAGGGCGGTATCGCCCACCCCGCCCGAGATGGTCACCAGGGCCTTCTCGTCCTTGTTGTAGACGGCATATAGGGTTCCGAAAATCGTTTTCATGCCTAGTTCTCCTGCTTCTCGGTGCTTACGATTTCAACGAAGTTGGAATCTCGGGAAAGTTCTGCCGGGTCCATGTCGCGGAAAATCTGTTCCGCTTCATGGTGGTCCTTTGCCTTGATGTAGATTTCGTTTCGGTAGGTAATTCGGAACACCGGGCAATCTTTGCCGAGACCGGCTACCACCTCGCCATCGAGGATAGCGGCAAGTTCCTTTGCATCTTCGTCCGTCGGGAGGCTCACCCGAATGGAGAAGATATCGACAAAGGTCATATCAGCGACCTCGTCCTCATATTTGGCCTTGATTTCGTAACGGCGATAGTCCTCCTTGGGGGTATCGTCAAATTCACCCAGGGACTCGTCCCAGGTATAGAACTTGGACAGGAAGTCCTTGATACTCTGTCGCATTTCTTCATGCGGGTCAACGGGGTCGAACACATCGGAAATGAGGTCATTGAGTTCCAGGGATTCTTCGTTGATATGTGTTGCCATGATGTTGTCTCCTTTGGTTGATTGTTGTCCACACGATGTTCCACCGGGTGCCATCGTTCGGGGCACATAGGGAACACGGTTGGGACTAGATGCCGAGAATACGGCGGTTTTCGGGTGTGTCGGTAAAGCGGTAGTATTTGAGGTCGCCCTTCTTGGGCTGTTCCTTGTAGGGTATCAGTTTGATGCCGTCCTTGCGGGCCTGCTTTGCGGCCTCGATGTCGCTATCGTAGATGCAGAAGTCATCGAGACGGGCGATGTATTCGGGTTCCTGGCCGTTCACCGTGACCCCGCCATGGAACGGCGCGTAGCCACGGAGACCGAAGTCACCCCAGTCATCGGTGACAAGTGCTCTCACGAGGGCGGTATCCTCTTCCCCGTAGAACTCCTTGGCAGCCGCGATAAGTTTCTGTTCAATCTTGTCCATTGTTGTCTCCTTGGTGATTGATGTCCACACGATGTTCCACCGGGTGCCATCTATCGGGGCACACCGGGAACACGGTGGGAAAAGGTGCACCCCTGGGGCATAGGAGGTCACGGTCGCCGAACCCCAGGGGTGCGTGTTCATTCAACCCGGCGACCGCGAAATTTAGTTTAGCAAGTCCAGTCTCCGCCGATGGCTTTCAGGTGCATAGCCCATCGCAGATTACGCATGGCTTCCGAGATATTACTCAATGCCTGTGCAAGCGAGTAAATCATGTCAGTTTCAAGCAGGTCGAGTTCCTGGACGAGATAGACACCTTCGCCCTTGACCAACTTGTTCTTCGCGAAACGGTAGTTCTCCCCGTAGAGGGTCATCTTGGCATTTCCGTTTGCAGCAGGGACAATCGTCACCTGTATGGGGACGGTCACAAGTTTTTTGCTGTTGGGGTCGTAGATGAAGCTCGCCTTATTCTCCTCAATCGAGAGGTTGCTTGTCTTGCCAATCATGTTGCGCGGGATTGTCCCGAGGACTTTGCGTTCCTCGTCAGTAAAGGTTCTCGTAGCCATTGTGGAGTGTCTCCTTGAAAAATTAAAAATTAAAAATTATTTGTGCACTGTCAGCCATTCGACCTGGTGGCCCGGCAGGTTGTACCTCGCCACATTGAGCAGCGCGGCTTCGGTGAAGTCGGGGGCCAGTATAGCCGCATAGTCCACCTTTTTCAGGTTTCGCCGAAGCAGCAGGTCGGTGGCCTTGGGCTTCGCATTGTCCACCCGGTCAGCCTCGACCTCTCCCGCGACAAAGGTCAACCCCAGTGTCTTGAACTTTACAGTAAACTTCATTTTTTACCACCTTATTCCGTTGAGGGTTCCTTCTTCATCGTTCACGACATTGTGGAAGATGGTTGCCTTGGATATGCGTTCCTTCTGCGCCTCCCAAATCTTGTCGGTCTCGATGGCGGTCAGGGAGTAGGCTTCGTTCTGCACCTTGTTGTACCCGAACTTGCGGGTCAGTCCCAGTCCATCGCGCTGCCACACTTCCTGGGCCTGGTACTTCCAGGCATGGCGGTTCCATTGTTCCTTGGTTCCACCGTAGCACAGGATAGAGTTCGCCATCGACATCGCCCACAGCACCTGTTCGCGGTGGAGTTCGGTCGGGGTGTAGAAGTGTCCCGTGCCGATTTTTGAGCCGCAGTCGTTGGGGTCGAGGTTGTGTCGCTTGCACATGGCCTCGAAGATGTCCTGTCGTTCCTTCTCGATTTCCGGGTCGGACAGGCCCAGTTTTCCGGTCTTGAAATTGTGAATCATGGTTGTCTCCATTGGTTGAATGTGCCTTCACGATGTCCCACCGGGTGCCACGGACCGGGGCTCCTACTGGGCACGGTTGGTCGAGGGCCACTTGTCCGGCTCCTTGCTTGTGCAGTAGGAACAGACATAGGCCGAGCCTACAGTCCGGTAGGTCGGGCGACCGCAGTGCTTGCAGCGGCCCTTTGTTCCCGCGGTGTCCCCCTGCCTCTTCTTGGAGAGGCCGGGGTCACCATAGGAACGGTCGATAATCGGGGCGGGATTGCCGAAGTCGTTCCACATCGGTCAGTTAGACCTCCACATTGAGCGTGAGGACATTGGAGCCGTCGAGGTTGTCGATTGAGCAGATTTCGAGTTCTAAAATGTCATCGTGCATATCATCACGAGTGCCACGGTAGATTTCCGTGCCTGCGTTGAGGTCGAAGATTGCAACCTGTTGGTCGTCGGGGTCGGCGAACATATCGAGGAAGTCATTGACGGTAAGGTTCATGGTTTGGTCTCCTTTTGGTTAAATTGAAAATTCTTCGATGGTAAGTTTCAAGTCATCGCCATCGCTGTAATCGTTGCCCCACATACAGCCGTCGAGGGTAAATTCGTCCGCGCTGTTGGGGAAAGTGTCCCGGAAGATTTCCAGGGCTTCCTTTGCTGCCGCTTTACGGGTGGGGAACACGGCGGAAATAATGTCATGTTCACCATCATCGGGGTGGTAGTGGTAGCCTGCAAGTACAAAGATTTTCTTCTGTGCCATGTTGTTGTCTCCTTAAAGTTCGTTCACCCATTCGCCCGTCTTGACACTTTCCTCACCGAAGCGTTCGCTCCAATCGGCAAGGTCGATGCCGCTAGGGGTCAGCACGAGCCACCCGCTGTCGTTCGGGAAAGCGATGACCACCTCTGTCGGGGCGGTGCAGCCGTTCAAGTCCTCGAGGTCGCGGGGCGACACATTGTATTCGATCTTCTGCATACCCGTCATGAGTTTGTCACGGGCTTCCTTGGTTCCAAATGCGATTACCATGTTGTTGTCTCCTTTGTTGAATGTGCCTTCACGATGTTCCACCGGGTGACCGCTCTCGGGTCACACCGGGAACACGGTTGGACTACAGGTCGATGTATTCCAGTTCGAAGTCGATGATACGGCGACCATTGGGACTATCGACAAAGATGTTGTAGACATGCGTCCAAAACCATCGGCATTGGCGCTTCATCATGTAGCGCAGTTTGCGGTTGTCCTGGGGGCCATTGTAGTTCATGGCGACCTTGCCGGAAATGCTCGGCCTGTCCTCAAACCAGGTATGGTTAAGGGAAACCTTGCAACCGGGGTGCTTGTGGATTTCCTTGCACACATAGTCGATTAAAAGTTTGTCCTCGCTATCCTCGGTATAGCGCGATGGGCCAAACTTGAAAATCGGTTCGCCGTCATGACGGAGTATCCATAGGGTCACAGCCATATCTCACCCCCTTACCCGTAGACCACATCGCCGAAGATGCAGCAGTCGATGAGGTTCATGCCCGTGCAGAGGTCGTTGTTTCCGTCGATGTAGTCCTTGTAGGCATCGGGTGCCTTTTCGAGCAGGGTGTCAATGCCCTTTTCCAGGACTTCCATGTTGAAGTCGTGGTCTTTGCCTTCGGGGTCGGTGACCACGATGGGCATGCCGCGTTCGAGCATGGTGGCGAAGATGCGTTCGATGTAGGTTCCGTCCTCGCCATAGACATCGAGACAGATGGCCTTGGCCTTGTCGTAGTCGTCATCGTTCTTGGCGTTGATGGCGTAGCCCGTGCCAGTGAACATATCGGACAGGAAGTCATCGAGTTCCATGTCGCAGAGTTCAGCAAATTTCTTGAAGTTCATTGTTGTCTCCTTGGTTGAATGTGCTTCCACGATGTGCTACCGGGTGCCATGGATCGGGGCACATGGGGCACACGGTGGGCTAAAGCAAAAATTAAAAATAAAAAAGTGCCCAAATGGGCACTTGTTTACTTCTTCGGGGCTTCGCGCCAACCGATGCCCTGGAAAGGCTTGGAGGGCTTTTCAGCCTTGTCCGCTTCATCGAAAATCTTGCCGATTTCCGCGAAGATTGCGGGGAGCACCTTGGAGTTGATGCGCTTGGCCTCGCGGGTGTTCTTGATGACCTTGACACACGGATTTTCCCCGTAGTTGGACTTGCCGCGTCCGAGGACTTCGGCGCTCTCGCGGAGGGTGTAGGCGGTCGCCATCAGTTCGCAGAGGCGCCATACCTGCTTGTCAGTGAAGCGGCACATACGGGTGCCCTTGTCGGCCTTGCGCGGGTGGTCCCAGATGTCGGTGGTCGGTTCGCCGAAGGTCTCGATGAACCAATCGTGGGCGTTCTTGTGGCTTTCGGCGACACAGGAGTTCCAATGGGTATGGGAGTCGATGTCACGGGCCGCAGAGGGGGTCAGGTCGAACCGCATGGTCTGGAGGTATCCGAAGCCCCAATACCAGCCGCAGGCCCAGGAGGGCTTTTCGAGCCATACGCGCTTGCCGTTGTTGTCCTTGCCAATGAGGTAGTAGTCTTCAGTGTTCATCGCTGTCTCCTTTGTTTGATTGAACACACTCACGATGTGCCACCGGGTGCCCGGGAACGGGACACAAGGTGAACACGGTGGGTAGAAATGTTGTATATGAGGCCAAGATGCGTTCCCCGTGCGTTAAGGAGCCTCCGACCGCACCGCACGGGGAACGGCTTTGTTCAACCTGCGGTCGTGGCGTTAATTATTTTTGGACTTGATGACGGCAAGGGTGATGCCGTTCTCCTCGGCCTTTGCCCTCAATTCGGGGCTTACGGCCTGGTTGAGCCACAATTCATAGATATGGTCGTAGTGAAGGCCGAGCATTTCGGACAAGCGGGTAAACAGTCGTTCCCTCACGAGGGAATCACCCACGCCCATGTAGTCATAGATGTCACCGCCCTTGGCCATCGTTTCCAATGCCCCCGCGAAGTTGCCAACGAGTTCGGGACCGAGGTCATCTGTCGGGTAAGCCTTCACATACCACTTCCTGATGCTTGCGGAAAAATTCTTGTCTGCCATGTTGTCTCCTTGATTGAATGTGCTTCCACGATGTGCCACCGGGTGCCACCCCTCGGGGCACACCTGGCACACGGTAGTCTTACTTGTTCTGGCGGGGCGCCTTTACGCGCATCACATGGAGAGTGCCGTCAGCCCCTGCAACAAGCATAGGGGCGCTGTATGTATCTTCCTTTCTCATGGTTCCTCCTTATTCGGTCGGTAAGATGGTGTAGACGGAAGCCGAGAAGTCGTTGATGTC